>Ga0308164_10000457_pt1 | contig 70300 bp, 51 predicted proteins | sample PhyTR2_FD_201031 | JGI IMG/M metagenome (GOLD analysis project Ga0308164, IMG submission 201031) | Phyllosphere microbial communities from UC Gill Tract Community Farm, Albany, California, United States - DLSLT.R2 | ecosystem: Host-associated > Plants > Phyllosphere > Unclassified | place: USA... | reverse complement strand
GCTGTGAAACGTCGCGGTGACGTTCGCAAGGCCAAACTGTACTACCTGCGTGACCTGTCCGGTAAAGCAGCGCGCATCAAGGAAAAACTGTCCTGATACAGTTTTTCGATGCATAAAAAAGGCAGCCCCAGGGCTGCCTTTTTGCTGTCTGCTGTTTGATGATTCACCCCTTGTCTACCGAAACACGCACTGAGTGAACATGGCTGCCATCGACCATCCGCTGATTGACCGGTTTCTGGACGCGCTCTGGCTCGAAAAGGGCCTGTCCGACAACACCCGGGATTCTTACCGCAGTGATCTGGCGCTGTTCAACGGCTGGCTGCAGGAGCGCAACGTTGATCTGATCAGTGCCGGGCGTGAAGTCATCCTCGATCATCTTGCCTGGCGCGTTGAAAATGCCTACAAGCCGCGCTCCACGGCGCGTTTCCTGTCTGGCGCACGTGGCTTCTACCGCTACCTGCTGCGCGAAAAGCTGATTTCCGTCGATCCCACCCTGCAAATCGACATGCCTCAGTTGGGCAAGCCGTTGCCCAAATCGCTTTCCGAAGCTGACGTCGAAGCATTACTTGCTGCTCCCGACCTGAGCGAGCCCATCGGCGAGCGTGACCGCGCCATGCTTGAGGTGTTGTATGCCTGCGGTCTGCGCGTGACCGAATTGATCAGCCTGACCCTGGAGCAGGTCAATCTGCGTCAGGGCGTGCTGCGCGTGATGGGCAAAGGCAGCAAGGAGCGACTGGTGCCCATGGGCGAAGAGTCCATCGTCTGGGTCGAGCGTTACCTGCGCGGCGCCCGCGACGAGTTGCTGGGCGGAAAGCCCAGCGACGTACTGTTCCCCAGCTCACGTGGCGATCAGATGACCCGCCAGACCTTCTGGCACCGTATCAAGCACCAGGCAACGGTTGCAGGCATTGGCAAATCCCTGTCACCGCACACCCTGCGCCATGCCTTCGCCACCCATCTGCTCAATCACGGCGCTGACTTGCGCGTGGTGCAGATGTTGCTCGGGCACAGTGATCTCTCGACAACGCAGATCTACACCCATGTGGCGCGGGCGCGGTTGCAGGAATTGCATGCCAAGCATCATCCACGCGGTTGACTCACGACGTATTTTGCGAAGCTTCTTACGTCGCTCCGAGTCGGCCCCGCGAGCCTTATGTGGTAGGCTTTGCCGGTTTCGCCTATCAAGGCTGGCACTCCTTTTTTCGACAGTTGCCAGCCTGTCCGCCGTCATAGGAGTTTTCATGCGTTTGCCACAGATTTTCGCTGCCGCGGCTTTGATGCTGGCCGGCACCTTCAGTATGTCTGCCCTGGCTGATGCAGCCCCTGATCAGGCCATCCGCAAGACGCTCGACTCGCTGGAATTGCAGCTGCCGGTCGAGAGTATCTCGCCGAGCCCGCTCAATGGCCTTTATGAAGTGAAGCTCAAGGGCGGCCGCGTCCTGTACGCCAGTGCCGACGGTCAGTTCGTGGTTCAGGGCTATCTGTTTCAGGTGCAGAACGGCAAGCCGGTCAACCTGACCGAGAAAACCGAACGTCTGGCCATTTCCAAGACCATCAACGCCATTCCTGCTTCCGAGATGGTGATCTATCCGGCAGTGGGCGAGACCAAGTCGCACATCACAGTATTCACCGACACGACTTGCCCGTATTGCCACAAGCTGCACGAAGAAGTCGGCCAGTTGAACAAGATGGGTGTCGAAGTCCGTTACCTGGCATTCCCGCGTCAGGGCCTTGGCTCTCCGGGTGACGAGCAGTTGCAGGCGGTGTGGTGTTCCAAGGATCGCAAAGGCGCGATGGACCGCATGGTCGATGGCAAGGACATCAAGGCAGCCAAATGCGACAATCCGGTCAGCAAGCAATATGAGCTAGGCCAGTCGATCGGCGTGAACGGGACGCCTGCGATTGTCCTGGCCGACGGTCAGGTAATTCCGGGTTATCAGCCTGCAGCTCAGGTTGCCAAGCTGGCAATGGGCGCCAAATAAGCCGGTGTTTTCAGGCGCGCCTTGTGCATACACGGCGCAAGTGGCCGAAGTGTCGTCAAAATTTCAGCCGCATGGCGCCATGCGGCAGTTTTTCCACAGCCGATTCAGGTTCGGCTGTTTTTCGGGGAGTTCATCAGTGAAACCGGTCAAAGTAGGCATATGTGGGCTGGGTACTGTCGGTGGCGGTACCTTCAACGTACTTAAGCGTAACGCCGAGGAGATTGCCCGCCGTGCCGGGCGTGGAATCGAAGTTGCGCAAATTGCGGTTCGTACACCAAACCCCAATTGCCAGATTACCGGTACGCCTACCACCAGCGATGTGTTTGCCATTGCGACCAACCCTGAAATCGACATCGTCGTGGAACTGATCGGCGGCTACACCGTTGCCCGCGAACTGGTACTCAAGGCCATCGAGAATGGCAAGCACGTGGTGACCGCCAACAAGGCGCTGATCGCGGTGCATGGCAACGAGATCTTTGCCAAGGCGCGTGAGAAGGGCGTGATCGTTGCTTTTGAAGCCGCTGTTGCCGGCGGTATTCCGGTCATCAAGGCCATTCGTGAAGGCCTGTCGGCGAACCGTATCAACTGGGTGGCCGGCATCATCAACGGCACCGGCAACTTCATCCTCACTGAAATGCGCGAGAAGGGCCGCACCTTTACCGATGTTCTGGCCGAGGCTCAGGCCCTGGGTTATGCCGAAGCCGATCCGACCTTCGACGTCGAAGGTATCGACGCTGCGCACAAGCTGACCATCCTCGCCTCCATTGCCTTCGGCATTCCGCTGCAGTTCGACAAGGCCTACACCGAAGGCATCACCAAACTGACGACTGCAGACGTCAACTATGCCGAAGCGCTGGGCTATCGCATCAAGCACCTGGGCGTTGCACGCAGCACCGCTCAAGGCATCGAACTGCGTGTACACCCGACGCTGATCCCGGCCGATCGCCTGATCGCCAACGTCAACGGCGTCATGAACGCGGTGATGGTCAATGGCGATGCGTCCGGCTCGACGCTGTTCTACGGCGCGGGTGCCGGTATGGAGCCTACGGCTTCTTCCGTGGTGGCCGATCTGGTCGATGTGGTCCGTGCGATGACCTCGGATCCGGAAAACCGGGTCCCTCATCTGGCCTTCCAGCCCGATTCGTTGTCAGCCCACCCGATCCTGCCGATCGAAGCCTGCGAAAGCGCCTACTACTTGCGCATTCAGGCCAAGGATCACCCGGGCGTGCTGGCCCAGGTCGCGAGCATCCTGTCCGAGCGTGGCATCAACATCGAATCGATCATGCAGAAGGATGTCGAAGAACACGATGGCCTGGTGCCGATGATCCTGTTGACTCACCGGGTAGTGGAGCAGGGTATCAATGACGCCATTCAAGCCCTGGAAGCCCTGCAGGATGTCGTTGGCCCGGTGGTTCGTATCCGCGTCGAGCACCTTAATTAACATCAACTGCAAGCTGTCAGTTCCAGGCCGCAAGCCGATCGTTTCGACCTTGCAGCCCTGGAGCCCTGGCTTTCAGCCCAGACCAAAGGTTTGATCCCATGCGCTATATCAGTACTCGCGGCCAGGCGCCGGCCCTGAATTTCGAAGACGTGCTGTTGACTGGTCTGGCCAGCGATGGTGGCCTCTATGTGCCGGAAAACCTGCCACGCTTCACGCAGGAAGAGATCGCTTCCTGGGCAGGTCTGCCTTATCACGAACTCGCCTTCAGGGTGATGCGTCCTTTCGTGGCTGGCAGCATCCCGGATGCCGACTTTAAAAAGATTCTCGAAGAGACCTACGGCGTGTTTGCCCACAGCGCTGTTGCGCCGCTGCGCCAGCTGCATGGCAACGAGTGGGTGCTTGAGCTGTTCCATGGCCCGACGCTGGCGTTCAAGGACTTCGCACTGCAACTGCTTGGCCGCCTGTTGGACTATGTACTGGCCAAGCGTGGCCAGCGTGTCGTGATCATCGGCGCGACCTCGGGCGACACCGGTTCTGCGGCCATCGAAGGCTGCCGTCGCTGCGATAACGTCGACATCTTCATCCTCCACCCGAACAATCGTGTATCCGATGTACAGCGTCGGCAGATGACCACGATCTTCGGCGACAACATCCATAACATCGCGGTCGAAGGCAACTTCGACGACTGCCAGGAAATGGTCAAGGCCAGCTTTGCTGACCAGAGCTTCCTGAAGGGCACACCGCTGGTCGCGGTCAACTCGATCAACTGGGCGCGGATCATGGCTCAGATCGTTTACTACTTCCACGCCTCGCTGCAGTTGGGCGGACCTGCGCGTTCGGTATCGTTCTCGGTACCGACCGGTAACTTCGGCGATATCTTTGCCGGTTATCTGGCGCGCAACATGGGGCTGCCGATCAACCAGTTGATCGTCGCCACCAATCGCAACGACATCCTGCACCGCTTCATGAGCGGCAATCAGTACGTCAAGGAAACCCTGCACGCCACGCTGTCGCCCTCCATGGACATCATGGTGTCGTCCAACTTCGAGCGCCTGCTGTTCGACATGCACGGTCGCAACGGCGCTGCCATTGCCGGGCTGATGAGCACGTTCCGCCAGGGTGGCGGTTTCAGCGTCGAAGAAGAGCGCTGGACCGAGACCCGTAAACTGTTCGATTCGCTGGCAGTCAGTGATGAGGATACCTGCACGACCATTGCCGAAGTGTTTGCCAGCACCGGCGAGCTGCTCGACCCGCATACCGCTATCGGGGTAAAGGCCGCGCGCGAATGCCGCCGCAGTCTGGACACGCCGATGGTGATTCTGGGCACCGCGCATCCGGTCAAGTTTCCGGAAGCGGTGGAGAAGGCCGGTGTAGGAAAAGCGCTTGAGCTACCTGCACATTTGTCTGATTTGTTCGAGCGTGACGAGCGCTGCACTGTTCTGCCAAATGACCTGAAAGCCATACAGGCGTTTGTCAGCCAGCACGGCAATCGCGGTAAACCGCTCTGACAGAAGCGTCGTGTAACAACTTTAGGCCCGCCACTTGGCGGGCCTTTCTGTTTCTACGTGCCAAACTTCGCTGGTTTTTCGAACCACTGAGTTGAGTCATTCGTAGTGAAGCAGGCAAGTATGCAAGGCGTAGTCAGGGAGGCAGGCAACACATCGAGATGCCGCGCATGGCGCAGGGTATGGGTGTTGCTGGCGCTGGTTTTTGCCGGGGCAGCCAATGCGGCGCAAAGCTTGCCGTTTTCACTGACAGCCCCTTTTGTGGCTTCGGCGGATCTGATCCTCGAAGATCAGGACCGGGCCTGGCTCGACCAGCGCAAGGTTCTTCGGGTCGGCATTGCGATCGCAGACTACGAGCCGATCGATATCACCAGTGACCGCAACCGTTATCAGGGCATCAGTGCCGACTACCTGGGGCTGGTCAGCGACCAGTTGAACCTCCCGGTGCAGGTCACCGGGTTTGCCAAGCGTTACGAGGCTATCGATGCGCTGCGCGACGGCAACATAGACCTGCTGACCAGTGCCAACGGTTTCGAGCGCGGTGTGAAAGGACTGTCCTTCTCGACCGAATACATGCCTGATCGATCGGTGGTCGTTGGCCGCGGCAACGATTTGAGCCCGTTGTCGAGCCTGGCCGGCAAGAAGGTCGTACTGCTTGACGGCTATGCCGATTCGGACGTGGTGCATCGCGTTTACCCTGACAGCCAGATCATTATCGCGCCTAACCTCTACAGTGCTCTGGAAGCGCTAAGTCAGGGTGAAGTGGACGTGTTCATCGGCAACGAAGTCATCGTCCGTACCTATACCGCCCTGCGGCCCTACCTCGATTTGCAGATCAAATTCGAAAGTCGTTTGCCCCCGGTGGGGTTCTCCTTTGCGGTGCGTGACGACGAGCAGCGCCTGTTGACCTTCATCAATCGGGCCCTGGACAGCATTGCACCTTCGACCAGTCGTGAAGTGCTCGGCCGCTGGACCATGGGTCTGGGCGCTGACGTGGAGGGGCAACGCATTCGCCTTACCAGTGCTGAGCGACGCTGGCTGCTCAAGCATCCGAGTGTAACCATTGCGACCGTGCAGCACCCACCGTATATCTACAAAGACAGTAACGGCCACTGGGTGGGATTGAACGCAGATGTGCTGTCACGTATCTCGCGCATGACCGGATTGCAGTTCGTCCATCAGGAATCGCCTTCCACGCAGCAGTCCATCGACATGCTGCGCGCCGGTCAGGCCGACATGAATACCACGCTCGCGGAAAATGCCGAGCGCCGCCGGTTTCTGGACTTCACCTATTCGTTCGGCGGCAATAGCTGGATGTTCGTGGTGCGCTCCGACCGCTCGTCGCGCATATCGCTCGACGGTCTGGCCGGGAAAGTACTGGCCCTTCCGGCCAGGCATGCGCTCGAGGACCTCATCAGGCGCGAGCACCCCTCGATCCAGCTGCGACTGGTGGACACCTACGATCAGGCCCGTGCGCTGGTGGAAAGTGGTGCTGCCGATGCGACCATTCAGAATGAAGTGGGGGCCTACCTGTTTCCGTCCGGACAATTGAAGGTTGCCAGAAGTGTCGAAGGCCAGTGGTCGCCCGACAGATTTTCAGTGATCAAGACCCAACCCGAATTGCTGGGGATTCTGAACAAGGCGCTGGAAGAGTTCCCGGTAGCCGAATTGCGTTCGGTCCGTCTGAAGTGGCTGGGATCGGCGCTGCCTCAGCCGTCGCTCTGGGCGCGCATACCGCAATGGGTATTCTGGGTAGTGTCCCTGGCGTTGCTGACCGGTCTGGTGTCGCTGATCTGGAGCAGTCGCCTCAAGGTGCAGATTCGCCAGCGCCAAAGGGCGCAACGACAGCTCAATGATCAACTGGCCTTCAAACACGCTCTGCTCGACGGTATCCCCAATCCGATTTATGTACGCGATCTCAAAGGGCGTCTGATTTCCTGCAACCGTAGCTACGAGCAGAGTCTGGGCATCAGCTTCGAACAGATGAATGGCCGACGCCTCACGGACGTCAATCTGATCCCGCGCGCGCTGGCCGAGCAGATGCACACCGATTACCTCAATCTGCTGGAAAATCATCAGCCGGTCTTTTCCGATCGCACCATCGAACTGCCTGGCAAACGCATGGACGTCTGGCAATGGACGGTCCCGTTCTTCGCCGCCGATGGACAGTTGCAGGGGCTGCTCGGCGGCTGGATCGATATCACCGAGCGCAAGCAACTGGAGCAGCAGCTTCAGGAGGCCATGCATCTGGCCGCTCAGGCCAACGAGGCAAAAAGCGTTTTCCTGGCCAGCATGAGCCATGAAATTCGCACGCCGATGGGGGCAATCATTGGTTTGCTGGAACTGGAATGCGAACAGGCCTTGCGCCTAGGCAGGATTCCCTCGCAAGGCCTGCAAGTGGCCCACCGCTCAGCTACGGAGCTGGTAGCGCTGATTGGCGAAAGCCTTGATCTGGCCAGAATCGAAGCGGGCGGCATGCAGTTGTCGCTGGCTGTCACTTCCCTGGAAGGGCTTTTCGACGGGGTGATCGAGCTTTTTTCCGCGCAGGCTCGGGAAAAGGGGGTGGAACTGCGCCTGGAGTTCTCCGGGCAGGCGCGGGGCGACTACTGGCTGGATCCCTTGAGGTTGCGTCAGGTGCTGCACAATGTGCTGGGCAACGCGTTGAAGTTCACTCGGCAAGGTGCGGTGGTCGTGACGCTTGATGTGACCAGTGACTCGCCTGAGTCCACGCGTCTGCGCATTGGCATTCAGGACAGTGGCGAAGGGATCGATCCGCAGCGTCAGCAGCAGGTATTTCAGCCTTTCACCCAGGCAAATGACGACACGGCCGCACACTACGGGGGCAGCGGGCTGGGGTTGAGTATCACCCGGCAACTGGTTGAACTGATGAAGGGCGACATCAGCCTGCAAAGCGAGCCGGGCAAAGGGACGCTGGTCACCATCGACCTGCCGCTGACCAGGGTGAGCGAGCCGGTTTTGCCCGCGGACGATGTTGCGGATGCGCCCGTCGACACCCGTAGCCTTCATCTGCTGGTGGTCGATGACATGTCGGCCAATCGTCTGGTGTTGACCCGGCAGCTGGAGTTTCTTGGCCATCAGGTAACGGCGGTCGAAGACGGCAGGGCGGCGTTGTCGAGCTGGTGTGAAGGGGCGTTTGATGCGGTTATCACCGACTGCAACATGCCGGGTATCAGCGGCTACGCATTGACCCAGGCCATTCGCCAGATCGAAGAGAAAGAGCAACGTCAGCGCTGCCCGGTCATAGGCTGTACCGCCAACGCGATGAGTGACGAGGCGGCACGTTGCGAGCAGGCAGGCATGGACGGCCTGCTGATCAAGCCGCTGTCACTGGCGCGTCTGGCCCAGGAGCTGGCGGATCGGGTGCGTGAGCCGACGTTCGACATCGGCACGCTGCAAACCATGACTCAGGCCAATCCGCAACAGATGCAACGGTTGCTGGGCGAGTTATGGAAGAATCTGAGGCACGAATACGCTTTGCTGGAGCCTGCGGTGTCGGCCAATGACTGGAAGATGCTGAGCGCCTGTCTGCATCGCCTCAAGGGGGCGGCGAGCCTGGTTGACGCAGTGCCGCTTGCCAAGGCGTGTGCCGCGCTGGACGACAGTGTCCGGCTGCAGAGCACGGCCAGTCTGGCGGAACGCTGGCAGGCACTGGAAGTAGCCATGACCAGACTGCGCGCTGATATCGAAGTGCAACTGGTGAGCGTGCCCGAGACTGCGGTGCCAGGCGGTTGAATCTTGCGAACAACGTGTGGCGGGTTTAGGACATGTCCTATGGGGCGGGTGTCCGGGACCCGCTACAGTAAGTGTTATCCCGGGCCGCTGGCTCTGACTCCGCAGGCGTGATCGTGCACTCACTCAAGGTTCTGATTCTCGAAGATCATCCCTTCCAGCTGATGGCGCTGCATCAGATGCTCAACGCCAATCAGGTGTTCGATGTGCTGACGGCCGATAGCGTGGAAGTCGCCAGGCTTTCCCTGCAAAGCCGTGGTCCGGTCGACATCGCGATCTGCGATTTGCAGATGGAAGGGCCTGACGGCCTGGAATTGATCCGCTTCATGGCAGAGAACGGTTTGGCGCGTGCGCTGATTATCGTCAGCTGTTCCGCCGCCTGCGTGCTGGAAGGGGCCGCGCAACTGGCGCTCGCCCAAGGCCTGAACGTTCTGGGGTATGTGCAGAAACCTGCGTCCGCCGGGGCGTTGTACGAGTTGCTCGAGGCGTATGGGCCCGGTCGGACAGACTGTGTAGAGCAGGCACCGACGGGCAGCGCGTTCAGAGCTCTTTCCGCTATCGAATTGTTTGACCCTACACGCAGCGGACCGATAGACGTGGCGTCCATTGCCGAACAATGGATCACCTATTTTCAACCCAAGGTCAGTCTGCAGGGCGAGTTGCTGGGTGCCGAAGCGCTGGTTCGCTGGCAGCACCCCGTGTACGGGCTGCTGGCACCCGGGCGATTCATCGACGTCATCGAGGCTGAAGGGCTGACCGTTGCATTGACCTGGCGGGTCCTGGACCAGGCCCTGCAGTTCTCTGCGCAGGTCATGCGCGAGCGGGGTGAGCCGCTGTCGGTTGCCGTCAACATTGACCCGCAAGTGCTGCAGCAGCGGGATTTCGCCGAGCAGATCATGCAAGCGCTTGCCCGGCATGGCGTGCCGGCTACCGCGCTGACCCTGGAAATCCTTGAGCAGGACGCCGCGCGCCCGGAAACCTGGCAGCTCGAAGGCCTGCTGAGGTTATGCATGCAGGGTTGCAAGTTGTCTATCGATGACTTTGGCATGGGCGCTTCGAACATCGACCGCCTTCTGCAATTACCTTTCAGCGAGCTGAAAATACCAACCGAGTTCGTGCGCGGCATGGCCGACGACGGGCGTAAATCGACGGTCGTGGCCGGTGCTTTGTTCATGGCGCAGCGGCTGTCGATGTCGGTGGTGGTTGAAGGTGTCGAGACGATTGAAGACGTTGACAGTCTGCTGGCGCTGGGCGATCCCGCCATTCAGGGGTATTTCATTGCCCGCCCGATGCCGGCCTCGGCCTTCATGCGCTGGGTGGCGGAGCGTGACAGCGGCCATCTGCAAGCTGTTTCCAGAGACAACCCGCCTCAGGACAGACCGCTTTCCTGCAAATAAATGAACAGAGCAGCGTCATTGGCCAGTCCGAGCTTGCGCATGGCGGCGACCTTCTGGGCGCTGACGGTCTGTTTGCTGCGATTGAGTTGCGCCGCGATCTGCCCCACCGTGTGGCCAGCCGAGAGCAGGCGTAACACTTCCAGCTCCCTTGGCGACAAGCGATCTGCCGGCAGCAGCGCGTCGGGCCCATGCTGACGGGCTTCTCTGAGTACTCTGCGTACCGAATCGGCGACAAAAAGCCCACCGCGCCTGACCCCCTTGATGGCAGCAGGCAGTTCTCCGGCAAGGCTGGCCTTGCTCAACAAACCCCGGACACCCAGGTCCAGCATGGACTGAAACAGTCCGGCATTGCTCAAGGTGGTGACAACGATCACTGGCAGCGCCGGGAAATCCCGGCGGATACGTTGCAGCAGACGCAGGCCGTCGTTCTGCCGTTCGACGGGCATCATGAAGTCAGTCACCAGCACATCGCAGGCGTGGCGTTCGAGTACCTGGAGCAGTTCGTCCGGATTGCAGGCCTCGGCGACGACGCTGGCCAGATTGTCCTGCTCCAGTACAACGCGCAGGCCGATGAGAAAAATCGGGTGGTCATCCGCCACGATGACCCGCAACCGGCGATCAGCGGAATCGCTCAAGGGATGGCTCCGTCAAAAGGGCTATACGGGTATTGCACGCGATGGAATTGTTTAACGCAGTGATCAAGAGCATAGGCACCTTGTAGGACGCGTAGCGGAATAGTGTTGGATTCTTCCTACAAGCTCACTTTCGGCTGGCATCGGCGTCCGGTTTTTTCCTTGTCACATTCAGCAGGCATGCTCGAAATGACAGATAGGTGCTGCGATCTGGCGATAGAAAGAACTTTCTGCTGTCGCCGATGGTCATTGGTTAGCACCTTTGCATTCAAACTGTTGAGTGGTGATCCGGATGGAAAATATCAGCTTACTGCTAAGCGAAGCGCTGGCTCCCTATCAGGCCAGTATTGGCCCGGCCGGTTCTCGGGGCGAACGTCTGGTGACTCTGAAAGATAAAGCGGGCACCTGTGTGATCGAGCGCGCATTCAGCGCTGATCAACTGAGCGACAAACGTCAGCTCACCGACGTGGTAGACGGTCTGCGCCGCGATCTTATGGTTGCCGAGGGGCGAATCGAACCCTGCGTCATTGCCGCCATGCGCAATGCTGCAATCAGCCGTACGTTTGTCGGCACCCCATCTTTTGCTTAACAGTTGCTTAACCGGCGTTAAAGGAACTGGAACCTGAAGGGTTCGCTGCACTCCTATGCATTACGTCAGTTTTGATCATTGTGCTCCGGTGATCAACGGCTGACGTCATGACCGATAAGGTCACGTTTACCCCGAGCAGGTCCCCCTCTGCCCGGGGTTTCTTTTGTCCGGTCATTCCTTGTCCAGCAGTGCCTTGACGTCTTCCAGGTAGCTGGCTCGTTGCGCGGGCTCCAGCCACTGCGCATAAAAGCCCATCAGGCTGGTTTCGCGCAGCACGCGCATCTCGCGGTTGATCAGTTCAATGGCCTGCTTGCCTTCGGGCGAGTTGCTGCAACTGACATAGACGAACTGGTATGCAGGATTGTCCTTGATCGGCAAGAAGGCCAGTTCCTCCGGCCTTATGCCTTGTTGCATGGCCTGATAGCGCGCTTCCGGCCAGAAGCTGATAAAGGCTTGCAGACGCCCCAGACGCTCCATTTGCAGCAGGCTGCCGACCGCATCGTTACCGTAGTGCGGCACGAGGATATCTTCATCGACGTCGTGCAGCGTGTGGTCGATCATTTCTCCATAGCTGCGTTCGGCAACGATGCCCAATTTGATCGTCCGGCTGGCCATCAAGGCCGCGAAGTTTAGCTTTCCGTCCTCCACGTAGGGCTCGAACTTCGACATCTCCTCCTTGCGCACAATCAGACCGCTGCTGAGGATGGCGCCGATCGGTATGGAAAAAAGCAGGGTTCTGGCTCTTTCTGCCGTCCACAGCATGGTGGGATCACAACTGAGAGACGTGTCGTCGCTCAGCATTTGCAGAGCCCTGGCGCGGTTGACCCGCATCAGCACGTGGTTGTACTCGGGCATTCGTGCTGTCAGCAAGGGCATCAACTGATCAATTGCACCTTGGCCGCGCATGGCACCGGAAAAAATCGTTGAAGGGGGGATATCGCGCATCAGCCAGGTCAGCGTCTCCCTGGCCTGGCTGACGCACGACATGGCAGCCAGCGACAGGGCGAGCATCAATCGAGCCGTTGTACAGCACGAGGCAGGAAGGGGCATTCGCGGGTGTCATCCTCGAAAAGGGTTCAACAGTCTGAGGTAGGGTTGGCAGCTCTTTGAATGGTGCTGCGCCAGTGGCGTCACATTCAGGTGCCCCGGTTGGGAGTTCGGGTGCTCGCTGCAGATCGTCTTTAGCACAGATATGTATCAGAAATTTGTTTCAAATTATCGATTTTTGTTCGTCCTGCAAATGGGGGGCAAGCACATCCTTGCGCGAGCAAGTTCGTTCACAGGCCCGGCATCGGGTAGACTTGCTGTCTTCCCTCCAGACTCTAGAAGCCCGTTCATGGCCCAGCCGTCCACGACCTACAAATTCGAACTCAACCTCACCGACCTTGATCGCGGCGTGTACGAGAGCGTCAAGCAGACCATTGCCCGTCATCCTTCGGAAACCGAAGAGCGCATGACCGTGCGTCTGCTGGCCTATGCCTTCTGGTACAACGAACAGTTGTCGTTCGGTCGCGGCCTGTCTGATGTGGACGAACCCGCACTGTGGGAAAAAAGCCTCGATGACCGCGTTCTGCACTGGATCGAAGTCGGCCAGCCGGACGCCGACCGACTGACCTGGTGCTCGCGCCGTACCGAACGCACCAGCCTGCTGGCCTATGGCAGCCTGCGCGTCTGGGAAGGCAAGGTCATCCCGGCGATCAAGAACCTGAAAAACGTCAATATCGCCGCCGTCCCGCAGGAAGTGCTGGAAGTGCTGGCCAAGGACATGCCGCGGGTCATCAAGTGGGATGTGATGATCAGTGAAGGGACGGTGTTCGTCACTGACGACCGCGGCCAGCATGAAGTCCAGTTGCAATGGCTTGCGGGCGAGCGCGGCTGACAGCCGCCGGTTCCGATCGAAAACACATTCATCGACACTGCAAAGAGAATCAGCTGACCCGCATGCGCATCGAACCTCGTCTATTGCCCGACACCTTGCCGTTCCTCGGCGACCTGCCGCCCTTGCTCACTCGACTGTACGCAGCACGAGGTGTGGCCTGCGAGGCCGAACTGGACAAAAGCCTGGCGCGGCTGATTCCTTATCAGCAACTCAAGGGGATCGATGCTGCGGTAGACCTGCTGGTGACTGCGCTACGCGAGGGCCAGCGTATGCTGATCGTCGGCGATTTCGACGCCGATGGCGCGACCGCCAGCACCGTGGGTGTTCTGGGCCTGCGTCTGCTGGGCGCGGCGCATGTGGATTATCTGGTGCCCAACCGGTTTGAATATGGCTACGGCCTGACGCCGGAAATCGTCGAAGTGGCGTTGCAGCGCGAACCTCAGCTGTTGATCACCGTGGATAACGGTATTTCGAGCGTCGAGGGCGTGGCGGCGGCCAAGGCGGCCGGCTTGCAGGTACTGGTGACCGATCACCATTTGCCTGGTCATGAGCTTCCTGCCGCAGACGCCATCGTCAACCCGAACCAGCCAGGCTGTACCTTTCCCAGCAAGTCGCTGGCCGGTGTCGGGGTCATTTTCTATGTACTGATGGCCTTGCGTGCGCGTCTGCGCGAGACCGGCTGGTTCGAGAGCAATCAGCGTGCCCAGCCCAATCTGGGCGAGCTGCTGGACCTGGTTGCGCTGGGCAGCGTGGCCGATGTGGTGCCGCTGGATGCCAACAACCGCATTCTGGTTCATCAGGGGCTGATGCGTATCCGTGCCGGGCGTGCCCGACCCGGGCTGCGCGCCATTCTGGAAGTGGCCCGGCGTGAACCTTCGCGCATCACCTCCACCGACCTGGGGTTCATCCTCGGGCCACGCCTGAACGCGGCAGGGCGCCTGGATGACATGAGCCTGGGCATCGAATGCCTGCTCTGTGACGACCCGACACTGGCGCGGGAAATGGCCGTGCAACTGGACGAGTTGAACCAGGATCGCAAATCCATCGAGCAGGGCATGCAGCGTGAAGCGCTCGCCCAGCTCAAGGACCTGCCGGTAGAGTCGATGCCGTTCGGCCTCTGCCTGTTCGATGCCGAATGGCATCAAGGGGTCATCGGCATCCTCGCTTCGCGTCTCAAGGAGCGTTACCACCGACCCACCATCGCGTTCGCCAGCGCCGGGGAGGGTGTGCTCAAAGGTTCGGCCCGCTCGGTGCCGGGGTTTCACATTCGCGATGCGCTGGACGCCGTGGCGGCCAGCCATCCGCATCTGATCAGCAAGTTTGGCGGCCACGCGATGGCGGCAGGTCTTTCGCTGCCTGAAGAGAACTTCCCGGCGTTTGCCGAAGCGTTCGATCTGGAGGTGCGTCGTCAACTCGATGAGCAGGACCTGACCGGACGTCTGCTGTCCGACGGCTCGCTGGCCGTTGAGGAATTCCACCTGGAACTGGCCCGCGCGCTGCGCAATGCCGGTCCCTGGGGGCAGCACTTCCCCGAGCCCCTGTTCCACGGCGTGTTTCAGCTGGTCGAGCAACGGGTGGTGGGCGAGCGTCACTTGAAGATGGTGCTCAAGACCGAGTGCGGCAGCGTCAAGCTCGATGGCATTGCGTTCGGCGTCGACCGGGATGTCTGGCCCAATCCGAATATCCGCTGGGTCGAGCTGGCCTACAAACTCGACCTCAACGAGTTTCGCGGCAACGAAACCGTGCAGCTGATGGTGGTGCATATCGCACCGCGTTGACGATAGCAGGAACCCCGCTCTCCACCGGGTTGTCGACACTACACGGTTTGCCAAACCTGTTCTTTGAATGAACGGAACCTGGACACCTGAATTTTCATTACGAGAGGTTGCCATGAGCCTGCTGCTTGAACCCTATACCCTGCGCCAATTGACCCTTCGCAATCGCATCGCAGTGTCGCCGATGTGCCAGTATTCCAGTGTCGACGGCCTGGCCAATGACTGGCATCTGGTTCACCTTGGAAGCCGTGCCGTCGGCGGTGCCGGACTGGTCATCACCGAAGCGATGGCGGTGACGCCGGACGGCCGCATCACTCCCGAAGACCTTGGGCTGTGGAACGACGAACAGATCGAACCGCTGCAACGCATCACGCGCTTTATCAACGCTCAGGGCGCAGTTGCAGGCGTCCAGCTGGCGCACGCCGGCCGCAAGGCCAGCACCTGGCGCCCGTGGCTTGGCAAGCATGGCAGTATTTCTCTCAATGAAGGCGGCTGGACGCCAGTCGGGCCTTCAGCGATTGCATTCGATCCGCAGCACACGACCCCTGTGCAATTGAGCGAAACGCAGATTCAGGAGTTGATCAAGGCGTTTGTCGATTCTGCGCGGCGTGCCTTGGAGGCGGGCTTCAAGGTAGTGGAAATCCACGCCGCCCATGGCTATTTGCTGCATCAGTTCCTGTCGCCTCTGAGCAACCAGCGCACCGACGAGTACGGTGGTTCATTCGAGAACCGCATTCGCTTCACACTGCAAGTGACCGAAGCCGTGCGTGCGGTATGGCCTGCAGAGCTGCCAGTGTTCGTTCGCGTGTCCGCCACCGACTGGGTGGAAGACGGCTGGAACGCCGATGAAACCGTCGAGCTGGCGCGTCGCTTGAAAGCAATCGGGACGGACCTGATCGATGTCTCGTCGGGCGGTACGTCAGCCAATGCGGACATTCCGGTTGGCCCAGGCTACCAGACGCGCTTTGCCGAGCGGGTTCGCAAGGAGTCCGACATCGCGACGGGCACGGTGGGCATGATTACCGATCCGGCTCAGGCAGAACATATTCTGCGCACCGGGCAGGCCGATATTATCCTGCTCGCGCGTGAGCTGCTGCGTGATCCGTACTGGCCACTGCGCGCCGATGAAGACCTGGGTGGCCGCCTGGCAACCTGGCCTGCGCAGTATCAACGCGCTACGCATCGTGATCAGCCCATTCATGAGTCTGACCTGCGCGACTGATCGCCAATCGGTTCTCTGCTGGCAATACCCGATAAATGAGCGCCGCACGGCGCTCATTTTTTACTCGCCTTCCAGCAGCTCGGTGACGCGGCCGATCAGTTCGGCAATCGCGAACGGCTTGGGCAGCACATGCATGCCCGGCTCAAGCGTGTCATGCGCCAACGCGGCGTTTTCAGCATAACCAGTCACGAACAGGATTTTCAGGTCGGGCCGGACATCCCGCGCCGCGTCTGCGACCTGACGACCATTCATGCCGCCCGGCAGACCGACGTCGGTGATCAGCAGGTCGATCGCCGCTTTGGACTGCAGAATGGCCAGGGCATCGGCACCCCGTTCAGCCTGCAAGACAATATAGCCAAGGTCTTCAAGCAACTCGGCAATGAGCAAGCGCACGGCGGGCTCGTCATCGACGACCAGAATGGTTTCGTCACTCGTGCTGGAAGCGGGGACTTGCAACGGGCTGTCATCGAAGACCACCGTTTCAGCTTCGCCTTCGTGCATCGGCAGCAGAATGCAGACTTTCGAACCCTCGCCAACCTTTGATGTAATGTAAACGCCGCCACCGGACTGCCGTGCAAAACCGTAAATCATCGACAGGCCCAGCCCGGTGCCCATGCCTGTCGGTTTGGTGGTGAAGAACGGGTCGAAGGCCCGCGCCATGACGTCGTTGCTCATGCCGGTGCCGGTGTCGCTGACGGACAGTTCCACATAACGGCCTGCGGGCAGTTGATACTTGGTCGCCGTGACTGCCGTCAGGTGGCGATTGCCCGTCTGGATCAGCAGTTTTCCGCCATCGGGCATGGCGTCCTTGGCATTGATGCACAGGTTGAGCAGCGAATTTTCCAGTTGATGCGGATCAACCAGGGTCGCCCATAGCCCGCGTGAGGCATTGACCTGCATATCGATGGCCGGACCTACGGTGCGCCGAATCAGCTCGTCCATGCCCGCGACCAGAAGATCGATATCCGTGGCCTTGGGGGCCAGCGTCTGACGGCGCGAAAATGCCAGCAGCCGATGTGTCAGGGATGCCGCGCGTCTCGAGCCTTCCAGCGCTGCGTTGATGTAGCGGTCCAGTTCCGTGAAGCGTTCCTGTCTGATCCTCGACAGCAGCAGCTCCATGTTGCCGGTGACGCCCATCAGCAGGTTGTTAAAGTCATGAGCCAGCCCGCCGGTCAGTTGCCCGACCGCCTCCATTTTCTGCGATTGAATCAAGGCCTCTTCGGCAATACGCAATGCTTTGATGCGGTCCTTTTCGTGGGTCAGGTGCTTGCCCAGCGCAAAAATGATTCCGTTGCCGGGTGCCGCAGTCCAGCCGAACCAGTGGTAGCTGCCGTCGACATGCTGATAACGATTTTCAAACAGCGGCAGTACATGGTTGACAGTGTGTTTCAGAGCATTCTGGGTGTTGCTGACATCATCCGGATGCAGCAGGGTCATGATGGAGGTGCCCAGCAGCTCTTGTTCCGGGTGGCCCAGCAGCGCTGTCCAGGCCGGGTTTACCCGCAGAAAGATACCGTTGAAATCGAGTATCGCCAGCGGGTCAGGAGATATTTGCCAAAACGTGTCCAGCTCCAGCGTCCGTTGTTCAAGTCTGGCGGTCTGCTGTCGTTCCAGACTGACCAGATCATCAATCAGTTTCAGGCGTTTGCGCTCGCTTTCCTGCAGCGCTTGCTGATTGAGAACATGCGCAGTGGTTTCGTTGGTAATGCAGAACATGCCGACTACCACGCCATACTCGTCGATGACCGGTGAAAACGAGAATGACCACCATGTCTGCTCGACCTCGCCGTAGCGTGCCATGGACAGCGGCAAGTCCTGGTAGTGGCAGGGCTTGCCGGCGAGGGCGTCGATCACCAGCGGCGCGACCTGGTCCCAGACGTCTGCCCACAGATCCGGAATGAGTGCGCCGATAGCGTCGTCCTTGCGCGGGCCGAGGATCGGGGTATAGGCGTCATTGTGGAAAAACACCAGATCCGGTCCCCAGAGCAGGTACATGGACTCCGGAGAATTGAGGATCAGATTCAGGGTGTTTTTCAGCGATACCGGCCAATGCTCGATCGGTCCGAGTGAAGTCTGACTCCAGTCCCTGGATCGGATAATCCCGGCGGCCTTGCCGTTGGCGGTCGGGAAACCAGTGGGCGATATCACTTCGGACAAGCTCCTGAAAATCTGCATGAAGAGGCAAGGGTATTCATATGAATAGGGATGTGTGTTTGCTCAGTTCAGGAAAGGGGCTGCATACCTGCTTTTACCTGCAGCCTGTACTTTATTGACTCTTCGCCACAGGTGCGGGTTGCACGCAGTTCGCCAATAGGCGGGGCAGATTGACGAACGGGTATCTGCTCAAACCCGTAACATCCGGAAGCACACCGGTAATAGCCAGACAGTGACTTCTCTTCAACTTGTTGGTCAATGACTCATCTGACAAACCTTGTAGGAGGCTTCCTGTGAATACGCGTGGTTTACTCGATCAATTGCTCAAGTCCGGACAAAGCATGTTGCAGGACAAGAACAAAGGCAAATCCGGCAAGCAATCGTCGGGCAGCGACTCACTGATCAATGGCCTCGGCAGCCTGCTTGGCGGTGGCAAAGGACAGGGCGGTTCCCAGAATGGGCTGGGTGGTCTGCTGTCCGGCGCCGGTGGTGGCGCTCTGGCCGCAGGTGCCATGAGTCTTCTGCGCGGCAAGCGTACCCGCGGGATGGGTGGCAAGGTGTTGACCTACGGAGGCCTGGCGGCGCTGGGAGTACTGGCTTACAAGGCATACAACAACTGGCAGTCCAGCCAGGGGCTTGCCGCTCAACGTGAACCGCAAACCATCGACCGGCTGCCCGAGGCTGAAGCCGAGCAGCACAGCCAGGCAATCCTGCGCGCATTGGTCGCCGCCGCAAAGGCCGATGGCCATGTCGATGAGCGTGAGCGCGAACTGATCGAAGGTGAGTTCACCAAACTGAACAACGATCAGACGCTTCAGCAATGGCTTCACGCCGAGCTGAACAAGCCGCTGGACCCGGCAGAGGTGGCTCGGGCCGCGACCACGCCGGAAATGGCGGCGGAAATGTACATCGCCAGTGTGATGCTGGTGGATGAAGAGCACTTCATGGAACGCGCCTACCTCGATGAGTTGGCGCGTGAGTTGAAGCTGGAACCCGGCCTCAAGACCGAGCTTGAAGGCCAGGTGCGGAACGCTGAGTAAACCGGCTCTCCGGCCAGTGAGTTGCCTGGCACGCCTTGTGTGCCAGGCAACTGCCCCGATCAGGGGTGTTCCATTCCTTCGGCGTTGGTCAGTTCCCTGATCAGCGCTGTCTGCTGCTCCTTGAATGTGGCTTCGAACTCTACAATCCGTTCTTCGTACTCCGGGTCTTCGAGACTGATATTGCGTTGTTCGAACTCGTCGGTGAGCTGGTTCAGTTCAGTCCTGTAGGTACGTTCGAGTGCTTCGAAGCGTCCAGTGTGGGTTTCACGCAGGTAGCTGATCCAGTAATCCTGCTGCTGAGCGAAGCGCAGGAAGGGCTCGCCGCGTTCTCCGTTTTGCACGCGAAGCATTGCAGTGTCGAACTCCCCGGGTCTGATGGCTGCGTGAGCCTGGAAAAGCATGCCTTCCGGTGGTACTGGCAAGTCCAGCGCGCTGGCCCAGTGCGTGCGATACGCCAGACGCACCTCGGCTTCATCACGGCCCCCGGACTGTTCGCGGGCTGCGGCATCCAGCTCGGAGAGGCGATACAGCCGGACGGTCAGCCGATACAACAGGGCGCCGCGCTGCTCCGCTACGACGTCCTGCAACGACTGCCTGACGAACACCAGCACCTCCATCTGGTTGAATTCCAGAAGAATGCCGTCCGGGCAAGTGTCGTTGTCACGAAACAGCCTGAGCGGTTCTTCGGCGATGGCGTTGAGGGTCTCTCCAAGTTGAGGCTCCTGACTCACTGCGGTCAGTACCCGCCAGACGCGCTCGCGCAGTGCTGTGCGGCTGGTGATGTTGCGATAATCGGCGCTGCGACGCAGCGAGTCGATCAGGTCGAGCAGGTTGCGGGTGTGCTCGCTGGCCTCCAGTTGCTCCCACATCTCACGCCGCCCGGCGCTCAACGGGTTGCTGTCGTCCAGCCAGGGCTCGACGGTGACGGGCTCCGGAGTCGATGCCCGACTGTCATCTGATGACAGATAATCAGAGATCGATGCGTCCGAGTCATGGTGTTCCGTCCAGTCCATCGCGCTGAGCTCGGGCGGCAGATCCATGTCGAAGGTGAAAGAGCGTCCATAACGTTCTGACAGATGTGCCCGGCGCATGGTGTCTTCGGAAAGCGGATTGCTCAGCAGGCTTATTTCCGTGTGCGAAAACTCGCTGCCGGGATTGGCGAGTATGTGTTCTGGCAGTTCGCTGATCAGATTGCCTTCCAGCAACAGTGTCCTGATCTGGGCTGGGACCATGCTCTCCACCCAGGTTGGCCATTCGACCAATCCGATGTTGTTCAGTGACAGCCAGTTAAGTGCTGTGCCACTGAGGCTGGCCAGGTCGCTGATGGCACCGATTCTGTTGCCATCCAGCTCCAGCCTTTCAAGCGTCGCGATCCGGCCGAAGAAATCGATGTGCTGTTGCTCTACCAGCATCCCCTGATCCATCAGCGATAGTGTACGAAGAGATCGAAGCTCGAGCAGCGCCGGTGGCAGTTGCAGCAGGGGGGCGACATGCCCGCTTATTTCCAGCGAGATCAGATCCGTCATGCGGCGCAACAGTTGATCCAGATCAGCGGCTGTGCCAATGATTCTGCTCAGATGCAGATAGCGTACCTGGCGATAAAAGAAATCCGGCAGGTGTCGGGGAAAGTCGGCCAACGCAATGTCTGCGAGGCGCAGTGGACTGTGGATTTGCCCCAGGCTGAAGGTTCGCCAGTGATCGGTCAGAAGCCTGCCGATCCGACGGCGTGATTCGAGGGTCTGCTCGCTCGGTAAGGCCATCGAGCTGGAGGCATGCGTCCACCGATCAACGGCGGCAAATAATTCTGCACCTTCGTTCAATTGCCTGTTTACAGCGGCCTGCACGGCAACCGGAGTGTCCATGACAAAACTGAAGGAACTGCCGGCTACCGCTTCATTGATACGTGCATGCATCGCAGTGTGTCGGGACAGGATGTTGCCGCGCAAGTCAATCACTGTCCGATGCTCAGGGCTGGGAGGATTGTCGAGGATCCACCCGGGCAGTTCCGTCAGGTTATTGTGCGCCACCGACAGTTCGCGAATGTTGTTCGGGATTATGTCGGTCAGCCAGGACGGCCAGCGGTGCATGCTGACCCGCTCCAGCACCAACCGGTCGAGGTGCAGCCAGCTCAGGTCCATGGGCAGCACGCTGATCAGGCGATTGCCACTGAGGTTCAGCATCCTCAGGCCAGGCATGCTGCGCAAGGGGTCCATTTGCGCCTGGTCCAGAAAAATGCCCTGGTTGATCAGCCCCAGTTCGGTCAGTTGGGGCAGCACACGGGACACTTGCTGAGGCAGGTTGAGAAAGATCGAGGGCTCGGGGGCCAGACGGGAGGCGGGCTCACTGATCAGGTTCAGTGCGCGGGTATGCGGGAAGCGCTGCAGGAAGGCGCCAAGTTCGACGCTGTTGGTCGACTGTCGGGGCAGGTTCATGCCTGCTGGCGTTATAACCGCTGCATCGAGTCGCGCTCCGGACTCGACCGATATGTTTTCCAGGTGCAGTGCGGTAACGCGGTTGAAGACGAAGTCCGGCAGATGTTGCGGAAAATCACTCAGCGAGACATGGTGCAGGCGCAGCGGCTCAAGCGTCCGTCCTATCTCGGGGAGGTTGTTGAGGCGCCAGTGGCTCCAGATCGCTTCGTGGATGCGCGTGCGACTGTCGATATGAGCCTGACTCATGGGGGGCATTGCCACGGATTCATAGGTCCAGGCGTCGAGACTTGCGCGCAACAGCATTTGCTCGCCCAGCAGGTCGTTGAGTCGCGTATCGATGGTTCTGTTGTCCCAGCCGGCGTGGCGCAGACGGTCGAGGATGTCTTCGGGAAACGCATCCTCCAGCTCAAGTGTGCGGATCTTGTCCAGCAGACTCTCGTCGGTCATGTGCCAGTCGACTCTGCCGCTACCGCTCAGAGGGTAGCCAAGGCGACCGTCAGCCAGGCGCATGGGGGATTTCGAGCCTGGCTTGATCGCCTGCATTTTCAGCAATGGTGCCAGGTGCTGGCGGGGCAGGGGATTGTCCTGAATCAGCGCTGCCAGCGTCTGGCCCTCGCTGGTCCGGGCAAAGCCCAATTGCTTGCGTTGGGCATCGGGCAGGGCGTGCAGCACGGACGAGTACAGATCGTCCAGCCCGTGCAGGTGCTGGTCCTCAGCGTCACGGGCCTGGTAACGATTGCCGTCCTTGATCAGTACTTTGCGTACGGGGGCATCCTCGGGGCCGATGCTGTCGATCAAGCGGCCACCGAAATACCGGTCATGGACCTCAAGTCTGACCTGGGGCGGCCATTGCGGCAGGGCTTCAAGGCTGTGCAATGCAAGGCAGTCAGTGTCGGCACTGTAGACCGAGGTCAGATAAAGCCCTTCATAGGCCCGCGCCAGCCTTACCTGTTGTAAATAGGCGCTGGCCTCTTCGGCAATGGTCAACGGTACACGTCGTTCTGTCACGAGTTGCAGTCTTTCGGCAGGCGAGGCATGGCTGGCCAGTTCCTCGGTTACCAAAGGCGGCAGACCGGGAAATGCCTTCTGCAGGGTTTGCGCACCTTGCGCCTCGGTGGTGTTCAATGCGCGGTAATGAGACTCGAACAGCCAGCCCCGCGTGGCACGGGCGCGTGCCGCCAATTGCGCCCGTAACGTGATCAGTCGCGGTGACATGCCAAGCTGGCCTGCACCGAACTCTTCGTCGAGCAGGGTGCGGATTTCGTTGTTGCTCAGCTTTTCCAGCACCTGGCGCAGGGCATCCGGCTGGTCGGCATGAACAGTGATGTTGAGGGTGTCAGACACGACCGGCTGATAGGCCGGAGCGAATGTCTGCAGCGTGCGGCCCTCGGCATCCACCAGTACCAAGGCGCGATTGCTCGGCCAGCCACGGTCCTGGCTCAACAGTTCAAGTTGAAGGGGCGCCGCGGCGTTCGTATCGTTGGCTTCCAGCTGTTCGATGAAACGCTCGATCTCCTGGTCCAGCCTGAACCGGCGCGCCGTGTCCTCAAGCAATGCCGGAGGACGACGCTGATCGGTCAGTGCCTCGCGCATCACGGATTCAGGCGTGTTGCTGACTTTGACGATGCGCCTGGCGGTGCTGTCCGAAAACGTTTCACTGGAATAGCCCAACCGTCGAAACAGGTTCAGGCCTTCCATCTCCAGCGGCTGATCGAGCTCATGCAGCCATGCGCCTGCGCCGTTGTGCCGCAAGGCGGGCCGATAGCTGTCCGCGCGGGTCGGGTGCTCGATCAGGTAACCGTCGCCGCTCGTGGCAGGGCTGACTGAATAGGTACGTCCTTCAAGTGGCAACCACTGCTTGCCTTGCCAGGTGTACAGCCCGGTAGCGTCGGGCTGCAGACCCTTGGGCAGTACGATGTCATGGGCAAAGGGCGTCAGGTCAGGCTTCCACAGGCGGGTCGTGCCGCCCGGCAAATCCACGGGCTTGAGGCTGTTTACGAACTCGGGCGCCTGTACCGCCGGGATACCTGCGGCGCCCGTCGACGCAGCGCCAAGAGCCGATATCAGGGCAACGTTCTCGACTACATCGAACAGGTAGGCGAACGCCTGCTGTTTCTCGTCCTTGGCCCAGCTTTCCACGCCCTCATACACTTCGTGAACCAGCTGAATGGCGGTGACGGCCATCATCACTTCGCCCAATACCGGAACGACGAAGCCTGCGATATTCAGGACATTGAAGGCGGTGTCCATGAAGTACTGCACGCGCTCATCGAAGGTTTTCTGATCCTGTACTGCTGTAGGCACACCATGAAACAGTGCGTCGTCGCGCAAGGCCGCGCGTTTGCGCTCGTGCAGGTTGTCCAGCAGTGGACCTTGCAGCACGGTTTCTCTCAGGTGGAGTCGGGCGTTTCGGTCCGCCTCACGCTCCAGCCACTGGCGCTCGAAAATGCCGCCTTTCTTGACTTTGGGGTATAGGCGCTCGGACAACTTTTCAAACAAGGCACTTCGATGGCGCGCCGGTATGAAGCGCATGAAGAAGTTCAGGTAGTCGTTGATGAACATCCGGTCGCGTAATTCATTTATGAAGACTTCGACCGAGTCGTATTCCTTCAACGGCGCAACGGGATCATCCGGGATATACACCACAATCCGCTCTGCCTGAGTGGCAATATCCCGGTCCTTGCCAATAACCAGAAGACCGCTCAGTTCGATATCGCCCAGGCACACAACGCTGCAGTTGACTGGCCGGTTATCGAGGCGGACTTGTTGCTTGCCATCGAGAAGCTCCAGTAATGCGCCTTGCAAGTCCGGGCTGATCTGTTGTTGCAGGGATGCAATCTGCAACTGCAGCCGGATCGACGATGCTTCCAGCTGCATGAAGGTCTGGCGCAGCCTCGATGCCGCAGCGTCTTCCGTTTCGTCAGGGGTCGAAGGCGTGCTGAAGGCGGTCTGGATATGCGCCTGATATTGGCCGCCCAGGTCCAGCTCACGGCACAGCGCCGCAAAGCCGGCCGGGGAAATAGGCAGGGACTTGCCGGTGATCTGTGGGCCGAGGATTTCAAAGGAAGAAAACACCTGGGCCTTGATACCGGTGCTGGCGTCCATTGCGCCTGGTGCGGTTTCCCAGGCTTCGAAATTCTGTAGCGCAACCTTGAGCAGGCTCTGGGTCGCGGCCCTCAGTGCAATGTTTGCCTGCGTTAGAGGGTCTCTGGATGCCGTATTGAACGATTGATCGACTCGCGCCCGACTGGCGTGGAACAGCCAGGTGTCGGTGACGTCCACCTCCAGCCCGAAGCGGTCCTTGATGGCGGCTGTCAGCAAGGGTCTTGCGAAGTCCTCCAGCGTCGACAGGCGATCCAGCGTCGAACGAACCTGTTGCTCGTTCTCGCGATGCTCGGCATACAGGCGCTGCAGTTCGGCGACCTGATCAGGGCTGGACTTGCGTGCGCCTTTCAGCCATTGCACGGGGCGCCGCGAGGCCTTGCGCAAGGCCGCATGGGTTGCCGGCTCAGCCTGAAGCAGCCACTCCGGGGCCTTGTCTTTTATCAGTTGCAGATGCGGGAGTGCAGAAGCCTTGCCCGACAGAGATAGATCCAGCATTTAAGTGCCTTGTCGTGAATGAACAACGACAAAGCTTACGGTCGTGACTTGCCGTACAAGTGCTAACTATCTATGTGCTTTCGCTGTTTCTGAAGACCATCGCTCAAGTAGTGGTGGCGATGGCCGACAAGACATTGGATGGGTGAAGGAGCGGCGATCGATAGCGGCCGTGACTTCGTTCTGTATTACCCATGTAACGTTTGACGGCTGGGCTATACTCACGCCGTTTGGACCGTCCGTCGGTCCACTTCTTGAACACGGCCCGACGCCGTCGTTGAACTCTTGAGGGCTGACTGTGAAGAACTGGACCTTGCGCCAACGGATTCTGGCGAGTTTCGCCGTCATCATCGCAATCATGCTGTTGATGGTCGTTGTATCTTATTCACGGTTGTTGTCCATCGAGTCCAGCGAGGAAGATGTGCGTCTGGATGCGTTGCCCGGCGTGTATTACAGCACCCTGGTGCGCAGTGCCTGGGGCGAGAGTTACATCCGCACGCTGGAGCTGATTGCCGAAGGGCAGGCGCGGCCGCTGACCAAGCAGGAAAAGGACCAGTTTCAGGGCTTTGACGAAAACCTGCAGGCACAGATGGACGGCTACAAAAAGTCCATCTTCGATGATGCAGACAGAGACAGCTTCGCGCTCTTCGAAAAGCGCCGCGAAGCCTATTCGCGCATGCTCGCCGATGTTCACGCCAAGTACGATAGCGGCGACTACGCAGGCGCGCGCGCCGAATTCTATGGCGAAGTGAACCCGGTCTGGCTCACGGGACGCAAGCAGCTCAATGATCTCATTGTCGCCAATAAACAGCTGGCTGATCAGGCCACCGCCAACATTGTCAACGCCGTGCTGGCTGCCAAGATCAGCATGATCCTGTCGCTGCTGGTCGCCGTGCTGGCGGCTGCGGCCTGCGGTCTGCTGTTGATGCGTTCGATCACGGCACCGATGCAATTGATCGTTCGGATCCTGGACGTCATGCGTACCGGCGACCTGAGCACTCGATTGAACCTGTCGCGCAAGGACGAGTTCAATGCGGTCGAGACCGGCTTCAACGACATGGTCACCGAGCTCACCGCGCTGGTTGCCCAGGCGCAGCGCTCCTCGGTACAGGTCACTACCTCGGTCACCGAGATCGCTGCAACGTCACGCCAGCAGCAGGCTACCGCCACCGAGACCGCTGCAACCACCACCGAGATCGGCGCCACGTCGCGGGAAATCGCCGCCACCTCGCGGGACCTGGTGCGCACCATGACCGAAGTCACTTCGGCGGCGGATCAGGCGTCGGTTCTCGCCGGTTCCGGCCAGCAGGGCCTGGCACGCATGGAAGACACCATGCATCAGGTGATGGGCGCTGCCAATCTGGTCAACGCCAAGCTGGCGATCCTCAACGAGAAGGCCGGCAACATCAATCAGGTCGTCGTCACCATCGTCAAGGTCGCCGACCAGACCAACCTGCTGTCGCTCAATGCCGCCATCGAGGCCGAGAAGGCCGGTGAATACGGTCGCGGGTTTGCAGTGGTTGCCACCGAGGTCCGTCGCCTGGCCGACCAGACTGCCGTCGCCACTTATGACATCGAGCAGATGGTGCGGGAAATCCAGTCTGCGGTGTCTGCGGGTGTGATGGGCATGGACAAGTTTTCCGAAGAGGTGCGTCGTGGCATGTTCGAGGTCACCCAGGTCGGCGAGCAGCTGTCGCAGATCATCCATCAGGTTCAGGCGCTGGCACCTCGTGTGCTGATGGTCAACGAAGGCATGCAGGCCCAGGCCACCGGCGCCGAACAGATCAATCAGGCGCTGGTACAACTGGCGGATGCCAGCAGCCAGACCGTCGAATCACTGCGTCAAGCCAGTTTCGCGATCGACGAGTTGAGTCAGGTCGCGGTCGGGCTGCGCAGCGGCGTTTCGCGTTTCAAGGTCTGAAGGATCAATGAGCGATCAATCGCCGAGGCGCAATGGCACGCCACTGACCGCCAGCAAGCTTTTTCTGCTGTTTTGCATCGGCGAAGACCGCTATGCGCTGGACGCGACCGAGATCGCCGAAATCCTGCCGCGGGTAAAACTCAAGGCGATTGCCCAGGCACCGCACTGGGTGGCGGGAATCTTTGCTCATCGCGGCGAGATTGTCCCGGTGATCGACATCAGCGCGCTGAATTCCGGTCAGCCAGCGCGCTCGCGTACCAGTACGCGCATGGTGCTGGTGCATTATCGCTACGATGACGCGCACCCGGCTCAGTTGCTCGGGCTGATTCTGGAGCAGGCGACCGAAACGCTGCGCTGCCCGGTTGCGCAGTTCAAGGCGTACGGGCTGGACAATCGCCTGTCACCTTACCTGGGGCCGGTCCGCGAGGACGAGCAGGGCCTGCTGCAGTGGATTCATGTTCACGAACTGTTGAGCGAGCCGGTCCGCGAGTTGTTGTACCCGGTGCCGCCGATTGACCTTGAGCTGCTCGAGGACGCGCGATGAAGGTGGATGATTCGCGCTTCTTCAGCTTTCTCAAGGAGCGTATCGGACTGGATGTGACGTCCGTCGGCGAAGCGATCATCGAGCGCGCCTTGCGTCAGCGTGCGACGGCTGTCAATTGCCCTGACAGTGATGCGTACTGGCATCTTCTGGTCTCGTCGCCGCAGGAGCAGCAGGCGCTCATCGAAGCGGTGATCGTTCCCGAGACCTGGTTCTTTCGTTATCCCGAATCATTTGTCACCCTGGGTATGCTGGCCCGCGAGCGTATCGCCGGTCTTGCCGGTGCGCGCCCCTTGCGCATTCTCAGCCTGCCGTGCTCGACCGGTGAGGAGCCGTATTCCATCGCCATGGCGTTATTCGACGCCGGTGTCGACGCCCGGCAATTCAAGGTCGATGCCATCGATATCAGCCCCGTTTCGATTGCCAAGGCCGAGCACGGTGTCTACGGCAAAAACTCGTTCCGTGGCAGCGACATCAGTTATCGCGAGCGCTATTTCAGTCCTGTCGCTGACGGCTTTGAAATCGCTGACAGTGTTCGCGACTCTGTGAGTTTTCAGCCGGGTAACCTGCTCGACCCGAAACTCGCTTCACAAGTGGCCTATGACATCGTCTTCTGCCGCAATCTGGTGATCTATTTTGATCGGCAGACCCAGCAACATGTATTCAAGGTCCTCAAACAACTGACCCGTGAAGACGGCCTGCTGTTTATCGGTCCGGCGGAGGGCAATCTGCTGGCGGGTATCGGCATGCGCTCGACGGGTATCGCCCAGTCCTTCGCCTTCCGGCACGCGCCCGTCGATGCGGTGGTGCCGGTGCCTGTCGCTGCACCGATGGCATCGCGTCCGGTGGTCGAGGCACCTGCCAGAGCGGTCGCGCCACGACCTGCGCCGCGAACATCCGCAGCCTTTGCGCCCGTCGCAAAACCCGTCGCTGCGGCGGGCAACAGCGATGTTTCGGCCTTGCTCGACAGGATCGCGGGGCTGGCCAACGAAGGTAAAAGTGCTGAGGCTCGGGCTGCGTGCGAGCGTTACCTGCAGCAGCATGAGCCGGTCGCGCAGGTGTTTTACTGGCTGGGTCTGCTCAGCGAAGTGGAAGGCCAGGTGCCACAGGCGCAGGGCTTCTATCGCAAGGCGCTGTATCTGCAACCGCAGCACTCCGAATCGCTGGCCCAACTGGCAGCATTGCTGGCTGCCCAGGGTGACACTGCTGGCGCCCGGCGCTTGCAGGACCGCGCAGCACGTGGCACGAATAAACAAGGAAACCAATGATGGCGGGCGTGTCCGGTTTTTCCAGTCTGACCCATGATCAGGCCCTGGATATCGATGATTGCTGGAACCGCATCGGCATTCACGGCGATCGCTCCTGCCCGTTGCTTGCGGAGCATATCCACTGCCGCAACTGCGCGGTTTATTCGGCTGCCGCCACCCGTCTGCTGGACCGCTACTCGCTGGTCCAGGAGTCGCCTGAGCAGTTTCAGGGTTCGGTGTTGCTGCGCGACATCGAGACGCGCTCGATTCTGGTATTCCGTCTTGGTGAAGAGTGGCTGGGGCTGGCGTCGCGCTGCTTCTCGGAAGTCGCTCCCAGTCAGACCATCCATTCACTGCCACACCAGCGTTCGCGTGCATTGCTGGGTGTCGCCAATGTACGCGGCGCTCTGGTAGCGTGCATCTCGCTGGTCGAGCTGCTCGGGCTGGACAGCACCGCGGTGAGTACCCCGTCGACGCGGGTGGTACCGCGCATGTTGATCGTCAGCGTCGAAGGCGGCCCGGTCGTGGTGCCGGTCGACGAGGTGGACGGTATTCACGCCATCGACGAGCGTGAGCTGGAAGCTGCTTCGGCATCCGGCACGCATGCCAATGCCCGTTTCACCCGTGGCGTGCTGCAATGGAAGGGCCGCAGCCTGCGCTGGCTGGACGAAGAAGAGTTGTTGTCGGCGGTGTATCGGAGCCTCACATGACGCCAGATCAAATGCGTGACGCCTCGCTGTTCGAACTGTTCACGCTGGAAGCCGACGCGCAGACCCAGGTATTGAGTGCGGGCCTGCTGGCACTCGAACGTAACCCGACCCAGGCGGATCAGCTGGAAGCCTGCATGCGTGCCGCTCACTCGCTCAAGGGCGCAGCGCGGATTGTCGGCGTCGATTTCGGCGTGAGTGTCGCGCATGTGATGGAAGACTGTCTGGTCAGCGCTCAGGAAGGGCGTCTGCTGCTTCAGGCCGAGCATATCGACGCGCTGCTGTCGGGGACCGACCTGTTGATGCGTATCGCCACGCCCGGCAGCGACGGTATTGGTCAGCCTGATATCGACAGTTATGTCGAAAGGCTCAATACGTTGCTGGCTTCCGGCGCTGGCACGGCGCGTACGGTCAGTACACCACTGCCGGATCCAGCCTCGGAGGCCTTGCTGGCCAGCGCGATGCTGCAGCTTGAGACATCAAGCGGGTCGGTTGCGCCAGCGCCTGAGTCTGTTGCAGCGCCGTCGGCCGCCGCGTCGCCTGCGCCTGCCAGTCCAGCCACCATGCCGGCTTCGGAACCAGAGGCACCGTTCACGCCCTTGCGTGAACGGCGTGTGGCCGAGGGCGGCGAACGCGTGTTACGAGTCACCGCCGAGCGCCTCAACGGGCTGCTGGACATGTCCAGCAAATCGCTGGTCGAGACTCAGCGCCTCAAGCCTTTGCTGGCTGGTATGCAGCGTCTCAAGCGCCTGCAAAGCAGCAGCGACCGTGCGCTTGAGGTATTGGGGGCCAGCTTTGGTGAAGAAGGTCCTTCGGCCGATGTGCAAAAAGCCCTGGAGGACGCGCGCAACCTCCTGTCCCAGGCGCAGCAGGTGTTGGCCCGGCAGACTGTCGAGCTGGATGAATTCGGCTGGCAGTCGGCACAACGTGCGCAACTGTTATACGACACGGCACTCGCTTGCCGCATGCGACCTTTCGCCGACGTACTGAATGGTCAGGCGCGCATGGTCCGGGATCTGGGGCGTGAGCTGGGTAAACAGGTCCGCTTGCAGATCGAAGGCGAGAAGACCCAGGTTGATCGCGATGTGCTGGAAAAGCTCGATGCACCCTTGACTCACCTGCTGCGCAACGCCGTGGACCACGGCATCGAGTCGCCCGAAAAGCGCGTGGCGTCCGGCAAGGACCCTGAAGGTCTGATTCGTCTGCAGGCGTCGCATCAGGCTGGCTTGCTGGTCGTTGAGTTGAGCGATGACGGTGGCGGCGTGGACCTTGAACGTCTGCGCCAGAACATTATCGACCGCAAGCTTTCGCCGGCCGAGACCGCTGCGCAGCTGAGCGAGGAGGAACTGCTGAGTTTTCTGTTCCTGCCGGGCTTCAGCATGCGCGACAAGGTCACGCAGATCTCCGGCCGTGGTGTCGGCCTCGATGCCGTGCAGCATATGGTTCGCCAGATGCACGGCAGCGTCGAGCTGCAGCAATGGGCGGGTGAGGGCAGTCGCTTCAGGATAGAAATGCCGCTGACGCTTTCAGTGGTACGCAGCCTGGTCGTGGAAGTGGGCGGTGAAGCGTATGCCTTCCCGCTGGCTCATATCGAGCGCATGCGCGACCTGCAGCCTGACGACATTCTGCAACTGGAAGGGCGTCAGCATTTCTGGGATGAAGAGCGCCATGTCGGTCTGGTTTCGGCCAGTCAGCTGTTGAATCGGCCGGCTGCGCAGAAGGCCGGAGAAACGCTCAAGGTTGTGGTGATTCGTGAGCGTGATGCTGTTTACGGCGTGGCCGTTGAACGCTTCATCGGTGAGCGCACGCTGGTGGTGATGCCGCTCGATGCGCGCCTGGGCAAGGTTCAGGACGTGTCGGCGGGGGCCTTGCTCGACGACGGTTCGGTGGTGCTGATCATCGATGTCGAAGACATGTTGCGCTCGGTGGAAAAACTTCTGAATACCGGCCGCCTGGAGCGCATCGACCGACGCACTCGTCAGGCAGACCAGGTGTCACGCAAACGCGTGCTGGTCGTCGATGATTCTTTGACCGTGCGCGAGCTGGAGCGCAAGCTGCTGCTCAGTCGCGGCTACCAGGTGTCGGTGGCCGTGGACGGAATGGACGGCTGGAACGCGCTGCGCGCCGAGGACTTCGACCTGCTGATTACCGACATCGACATGCCGCGTATGGACGGTATCGAGCTGGTGACCCTGTTGCGCCGCGATACCCGCTTGCAGTCCCTGCCGGTCATGGTCGTGTCCTACAAGGACCGTGAAGAGGACCGGCGTCGCGGCCTGGACGCTGGCGCCGATTATTACCTGGCCAAGGCCAGTTTCCACGATGATGCCTTGCTCGACGCTGTCGTCGAATTGATAGGAGACGCGCAAGGATGAAGATTGCCATCGTCAACGATATGCCCATGGCCATCGAAGCCCTGCGCCGTGCACTGGCTTTCGAGCCCGCGCATCAGATCATCTGGGTGGCGTCCAATGGTGCCGACGCCGTGCAGCGTTGCGTCGAGCAGACCCCGGACCTGATCCTGATGGATCTGATCATGCCGGTGATGGATGGCGTCGAAGCCACCCGCCGGATCATGGCCGAAACACCCTGCGCTATCGTTATCGTGACCGTCGACCGCGAGCAGAACATGCGCCGCGTGTTCGAAGCGATGGGGCACGGCGCGCTGGATGTGGTGGACACGCCGGCCATTGGTGGCCCCAATCCAAAAGAGGCGGCGGCGCCCCTGCTGCGCAAGATCCTCAATATCGACTGGCTGATCGGCCAGCGTGTCGGCGTTGAACGGGTCGCGGTTGCGCCGGTTTCCGCGCCGTCGAAACGTGACCGGCTCGTGGCGATCGGTTCCTCGGCAGGCGGGCCTGCAGCGCTGGAGATTCTGCTCAAGGCGCTTCCGGTGAGTTTCCCGGCAGCGATTGTCCTTGTACAGCACGTCGACCAGGTCTTCGCCGCCGGTATGGCCGAGTGGTTGAGCTCGGCCTCCGGCCTGCCGGTACGTCTGGCAAGGGAAGGCGAAACGCCACAGCCGGGTGTGGTGTTGCTGGCAGGCACCAATCATCATATCCGTTTGCTCAAGGACGGCACGCTGGCGTACACAGCGGAGCCGGTGAATGAAGTTTACAGGCCCTCGATTGATGTGTTTTTCGAGAGCGTTACCCGATATTGGAGTGGCGAGGCGGTCGGCGTTCTGCTGACCGGGATGGGGCGCGACGGTGCACAGGGACTCAAGGCCATGCGTGAGCGGGGGTTTCTGACCATCGCTCAGGATCAGGCCAGTTCTGCTGTATATGGCATGCCCAAGGCTGCCGCAGCCATTGATGCTGCCGTGGAAATCTGCCCATTGCCCGCCATAGCACCTCGCTTGATCGAGGTATTTACTCAATGACTGCTCTGCTGAACTCAGTGGCAGTCGGCGACCAGGAGAAAGATCATGAATGACCTGCAAACGGATGAGCTCAAGACGCCGGATGAAAACAGCGCAATGGTGCTTCTGGTGGATGATCAGGCCATGATTGGTGAAGCCGTACGACGCGGCCTGGCCGGCCATGAGTCCATCGACTTTCATTTTTGTGCCGACCCGCATCAGGCGATTGCACAGGCCGTGCAGATCAAGCCGACGGTGATTCTGCAGGACCTGGTGATGCCGGGCCTGGACGGGCTGACGCTGGTTCGCGAGTACCGCAGCAACCCGCTGACCCGCGATATCCCGATCATCGTGCTGTCCACCAAGGAAGACCCGCTGATCAAGAGCGCGGCGTTCACGGCCGGGGCCAACGACTATCTGGTCAAGCTGCCGGACAACATCGAGCTGGTGGCGCGCATTCGCTATCACTCGCGCTCGTACATGACCCTGTTGCAGCGCGACGAGGCCTATCGGGCCCTGCGCGTCAGCCAGCAACAACTGCTCGATACCAATCTGGTTCTGCAGCGCCTGATGAATTCCGATGGCCTCACGGGGCTGTCGAACCGCCGCCATTTCGACGAGTATCTGGAACTGGAGTGGCGCCGTGCAGTTCGCGAGCAGACCCAGTTGTCGTTGCTGATGATCGATGTGGACTACTTCAAACCCTACAACGACAACTTCGGGCATCTTGAGGGTGACGAGGCCCTGCGTCAGGTCGCCAAGGCAATCCGCAACAGTTGCAGTCGCCCGTCGGACTTGCCGGCTCGCTACGGCGGCGAGGAGTTCGCCATGGTCCTGCCCAACACCTCGCCGGGAGGGGCGCGTCTGCTGGCTGAAAAGCTGCGCCAGAGTGTCTCCGGCATGAATATCCCGCATATGGCGCCAGCGCCTGGCTCCAGCCTGACGGTGAGTATCGGCGTGGCAACCGTGACGCCGCAGCTCGGAATGCACAGCCGTCAGCTGATTCTGGATGCCGACAAGGGGCTTTATCAGGCCAAGAATAACGGGCGCAATCAGGTCGCGGCGGGCTGACGCCGGCAGCGACCGGTAAATAGGCCTCACAACGCCCGCTCGACGGGCTGCTTTCGTGGCCTTGCCTGGGGTATACTCGTCGGCTTTGAAAATTTCGCCTGCGAGTGCTGCCTACCATGGAAATCAACCCGATCCTAAACAGCATCAAGGATTTGTCCGAGCGCTCCGAAACCATTCGGGGGTATCTTTGACTACGATCACAAACATGATCGTCTGACCGAAGTCAACCGCGAGCTCGAAGATCCAAACGTCTGGAACAACCCGGCCTACGCCCAGGAACTGGGGCGCGAGCGCTCCCTGCTGGCGCAGATCGTAGAAACCCTGGACGAAATGTCCTCGGGTCTGGTCGATGCCAAAGACCTGTTGCTGATGTCTGCCGAAGAAGAAGACCAGGCTGCCGTCGATGACGTCGCCGCCGAAGTCGAGCGCCTGCGCGAATCGCTGGAAAAGCTCGAGTTCCGCCGCATGTTCAGCGGCGACATGGACCCCAACAACGCTTATCTGGACATCCAGGCCGGCTCCGGTGGCACCGAAGCGCAGGACTGGGCGAACATCCTGCTGCGCATGTACCTGCGCTGGGCTGACAAGCGCGGTTTCGACGCTACCATCATGGAACTGTCTGCCGGTGAAGTCGCCGGTATCAAGGGCGCTACCGTGCACATCAAGGGCGAATACGCCTTCGGCTGGTTGCGTACCGAGATCGGCGTTCACCGTCTGGTGCGCAAGAGCCCGTTCGACTCCGGCAACCGTCGCCACACTTCGTTCTCGGCCGTATTCGTTTCGCCGGAAATCGATGACAACATCGAAATCGACATCAATCCGGCGGATCTGCGCATCGACACCTACCGTTCTTCCGGAGCCGGTGGTCAGCACGTAAACACCACTGACTCGGCGGTGCGGATCACCCACGTTCCGACCAATACCGTGGTCAGCTGCCAGAACGAGCGTTCCCAGCATGCGAACAAGGACACCGCCATGAAAATGCTGCGGGCCCGTTTGTATGAGCAGGAAGTGCAGAAGCGCAATGCAGCGTCCCAGGCACTCGAAGACACCAAGTCCGATATCGGCTGGGGTCATCAGATTCGCTCCTACGTACTGGACGCCTCGCGTATCAAGGACCTGCGGACCAACATCGAACGCAGCGACTGCGACAAGGTGCTTGATGGCGATATCGACGAATACCTGATCGCGAGCCTCAAGCAAGGGCTGTAAACCGTCAGCCGACACCTCAAGTCCCTCGTCGCAAGGCGAGGGCGAACCTGTGATGGAATCTTTAAAGACATGAGCGACCAACAACTCGACCCGCAAGCCCTGCAACAGGAAGAAAACACCCTGATCGCCTTGCGCAAGGAAAAGCTTGCAGCAGGCCGTGCCAAGGGTCAGGCCTTCCCCAACGACTTCCGCCGCGACAGCTACTGCAATGACCTGCAGAAACAGTACGTCGACAAGACCAAGGAAGAACTGGCAGAGGCAGCGATTCCGGTCAAGGTTGCCGGTCGCATCATGCTCAACCGTGGCTCGTTCATGGTGATCCAGGACATGACCGGGCGCATCCAGGTCTACGTCAACCGCAAGACCCTGCCTGAAGAAACCCTGGCCGAGGTGAAAACCTGGGACCTGGGCGACATCATCGCTGCCGAAGGTACTCTGGCACGCTCCGGCAAGGGCGACCTGTACGTCGAGATGACCAGCGTTCGTCTGCTGACCAAATCTTTGCGTCCGCTGCCCGACAAGCACCATGGCCTGACCGATACCGAACAGCGCTACCGTCAGCGTTACGTCGACCTGATCGTCAACGAAGACGTGCGCGAGACCTTCCGCGTGCGCTCGCAGGTTATCGCTCACATCCGCAGCTTCCTGATGAAGCGCGACTTCCTCGAAGTCGAAACGCCGATGCTGCAGACCATTCCCGGTGGCGCGGCGGCCAAGCCGTTCGAAACCCATCACAATGCGCTGGACATGGAAATGTTCCTGCGTATCGCCCCGGAGCTGTACCTCAAGCGATTGGTGGTCGGTGGTTTCGAGAAGGTCTTCGAGATCAATCGCAACTTCCGTAACGAAGGTGTTTCGACCCGGCACAACCCCGAGTTCACCATGCTCGAGTTCTACCAGGCCTACGCCGATTACGAAGACAACATGGACCTCACCGAGGAACTGTTCCGCGAACTGGCGCAACTGGTTCTGGGTACCACCGACGTGCCTTACGGCGACAAGGTGTTCCACTTCGGCGAACCGTTTGTGCGCCTGTCGGTGTTCGACTCGATCCTCAAGTACAACCCCGAGCTGACCGCTGCCGACCTGCAGGACATCGACAAGGCCCGCGCCATCGCGAAAAAGGCCGGTGCCAAGGTGCTGGGCTTCGAAGGTCTGGGTAAATTGCAGGTGATGATTTTCGAAGAGCTGGTCGAGCACAAGCTGGAACAGCCTCACTTCATTACCCAGTACCCGTTCGAAGTGTCGCCGCTGGCGCGCCGCAATGACGAAAACCCGAATGTTACCGACCGTTTCGAGTTGTTCATCGGCGGTCGCGAAATCGCCAATGCCTACTCCGAGCTCAACGACGCCGAAGATCAGGCCGAACGCTTCCAGGCTCAGGTGGCCGACAAGGATGCCGGTGACGACGAAGCCATGCACTACGACGCCGACTTCGTCCGTGCGCTGGAGTACGGCATGCCGCCGACGGCAGGCGAGGGGATCGGTATCGACCGGTTGGTGATGCTGCTCACCGACTCGCCATCGATCCGTGATGTGATCCTCTTCCCGCACATGCGCCCGCAAGCGTAATCAGTGGAAAAACAGCCGCCTTCATTGGGCGGCTTTTTTTTAAGTGTTTTTTCAGATCGACTCATTTCAGAGCGACTTATAAGGAAGCTGTCGTGACGATTGCCAGAGAAGGGGCCGCCGGAGTAGCGAGCGCGGTGGCCAAAAGTGTCAAGTATCAGGGGCGCAAGGCTGCGCGTGAGGGCAGTGAGCAACGCAGGCAGGTCATTCTCGATGCCGCCATGCGTATCGTGGTGCGTGACGGCGTACGCGCCGTACGCCATCGTGCAGTGGCCGCCGAAGCCAGCGTACCGCTGTCGGCAACCACCTATTACTTCAAGGACATCGATGATCTGCTGACCGATGCCTTCGCCCAGTATGTACAGCGCAGTGCCGACTATCTGGCGCGGCTGTGGCAAAACACTGAAGGCATTCTGCGCGAGATGATGAGCCGCAGTTCCGGGAGCCCGACTGACCGGTTTCGTCTGGCGGACGACATTGCGCGTATGGTGACGGAGCATATTCGCCATCAATTGCTGACCCGGCGTGACTATCTGATCGCCGAGCAGGCGTTCTACCACGAAGCATTGATCAACCCGCGCCTGACGCCGCTGGTCATGGCCCATCAGGAAATTCTTCTGCAAGGCAGTTGTCAGTTCTTTCAGGTGATCGGTTCCCTGCAGCCCTATCAGGATGCTCAGGTGTTGACGGGGCTTATTCGCCGCATTGAGTATCAAGGTCTGCTGCATGGACCGCAGCGTCAGGCGGACGAAGAAATGCTCTGTATCCTGACGCGGCAGATGCGTCTGGTCCTGGGGACCCCGCAGCCGCTTCGAGGGTGACTATACTGCTGCGCGGGTGCCTGGGATCGGCTGTTCAGATGGCTTGACGATCCTGCCGGTTTCGATATTTTCCAGAGATGGCGTGTTGTTCGGCGCCGCCATGCAGTAGCGTGACAGCCAGCCAAGGAGTACCGGTGGACGAGTATCAACAGACTATTCGTGCTTTATCGGATCGGATCGTCGTTGCACAGACGCCGATTCGCATTCTGGATGCAGTTAAATGGGATGAGAACGTCCGCAAGGAGTTTCTGGCCGCCAAGGGCAAGGCGCTTCCTGCCGTGGACCGCGCCTACTACGAAAACCGTCCGCTGGGTTTCGACTCTTCCGCCTTGAAGCAGGAGTTTCAGAACATCGAGCGCGACGTCACGCGTCAACTGGGGCAGTTCAATCCGGTCGGTCAGATCATGCGCCGCATGTGCCGTGAGTACCGCATGGTGGTGCGTATGCTCGAGGCCCGCGGTACGTCCGACTTCGGCCTGATTTCTCAGGAACTGTACGGCGCGGCATCCGACGCCTTTCATGCGGGTGACCCGACGCTGGCCGATCTTGGCTTGATGCTTTCGGATTACCTGAACAACATTGCCGGACGCGGCGACCTGAAGGACGAGCCGAAAACGCTCACCGCCAAGGACGCCGTTTCGCTGCTGCAATCGCGTTTGAACCGTGTGTTCGGTGAGGCCGAGGAGACCATCCGGGTTTTCGAATCCGACGGGATCGTCGCTGATGCGGCTGCCGGTGCCGACTACATCAAGATCCGCACCGACGCCATGTTCAACGAGCGCGACGTCCGTGCGCTGGAAGTGCACGAAGGGCTGGTGCACGTGGGTACCACGCTGAACGGGCAAAACCAGCCGATCTGTACGTTCCTGTCAAAGGGGCCGCCGTCATCGACGGTGACGCAGGAAGGCCTGGCGATTCTCATGGAAGTCATCGCCTTTGCATCCTATCCCAGCCGCCTGCGCAAGCTGACCAACCGCACGCGCGCCATTCACATGGCCGAGCAGGGCGCTGATTTTCTGCAGGTGTTTGAGTTCTATCGCGAGCAGGGTTTTGGCATGTCGGAGAGCTACGGCAATGCCAGTCGCGTCTTCCGCGGCTCGGTGCCCAACGGCTTGCCGTTCACCAAGGACCTGTCCTATCTGAAAGGCTTCATCATGGTCTACAACTACATTCAGCTCGCCGTGCGCAAGGGCAAGCTTGAACAGGTGCCGCTGCTGTTCTGCGGCAAGACCACGCTGGAAGACATGCGTACCCTGCGCCAACTGGTGGACGAAGGGCTGGTGGTTGCACCCAAGTACCTGCCCGAGCAGTTCCGGGACATGAACGCCCTGTCGGCCTGGATGTGCTTCTCCAACTTCCTCAACCACCTGAGCCTGGACCGCATCGAAGCGGACTACTCGAATATTTTGTAGGCCGAACTGACTATCGTGCCAATGCTCCGCGTTAGCACGCAGTGGGTGACGCTCGGCGTCACAAATCTGCGCCGCGCTGCACAGTCAGGATCGGACGCAGAGCGTCCAGAACGGCATTCCCACGCTGGAGCGTGAGGAACGATAATCTTGTAACTATCGTGCCATTGCTCTGCGCCAGCACGGCGGTGATGTGGCGATGAAAACAACAAGGAAACCTCATTTGAAACTGCTCGGCATCTTCACCCTGATCCTTGCGCTCACCGGTTGCAGTTCGATGTTGTTCTACCCCGAACCAGGTGTTCCGTTCACGCCTGACAAGGCGCGCCTGCAGTATCAGGACGTGAACCTCACTGCGGCCGACGGTACACGCCTGCATGGCTGGTGGCTGCCCGCCAGGGAAGGCGTGCCGGTGAAGGGGACGGTGCTGCATCTGCATGGCAACGGTGGCAACCTGTCCTGGCACCTTGGTGGCGTCTGGTGGTTGCCCGAGCAGGGTTATCAGGTGCTGATGCTGGATTACCGCGGCTATGGCGAGTCGCAGGGCGAGCCGAGCCTGCCGGCGGTCTATCAGGATGTTCAAGCCGCTTTCGACTGGTTGAACACTGCACCGCAAGTGCAAGGCAAACCCCTTGTGGTGCTGGGACAAAGTATTGGTGGAGCACTGGCAGTGCATTACCTGTCCGAACACCCGCAGGAGCGCTCGCGGCTCAAGGCGTTGGTGCTGGACAGCGTGCCGGCCAGTTACCGCAGCGTCGCGCGAAACTCGCTGAGTAAATCGTGGCTGACCTGGCCATTGAAAACGCCCTTGTCCTGGCTGATCCCGGAGGCAGACAGTGCCGTGAACGGCCTGCCACGATTGGCCGGCACGCCGATGCTGATCTTTCACAGCATGGACGACACGCTGGTGCCACTCGCCAACGGTATCGAGCTGTACAAGGCCGCGCCACCACCGCGCGTATTGCAATTGACCCGGGGCGAGCACGTACAGACATTCGCAGACCCTCTCTGGCGTCAGGTGATGCTGCGTTATCTGGACGATCCGACGCATTTCAACGGCCTGCGCCGCCTTGCGGAAGTGCCCAACTACCCGACCCCCGCCACACCGCCAGCGCCATGAGTGGCGACCGCAACCTCAATGGCATGATCCTCAGCGCTGTCGGTGCAGTCATCGGCACGGTGGGCTGCCTGTGGTTTTACGGTTACCTGCATTTCGCAAAGTCAGAAGATGCGCTGCTGCTCGGTGAATTCACACTGCTAAAAACCGTACCCGGCGAGGATTACAAAGTCGCTGCCACGCCCGCCGCCGAGGTGGCGCAGTGCGTTGATGGCGTACTGGTGTTGTTCGATACATCACGAAAAGGTCTGTCGGGCGTATTGATCGATGATCGCAGGCAGGCAGTACGCTGCCTGGGTCAGCAAACGCCTCGGCAATAAAGACAGCGGTAAAAACCCTCGCCCATGAAAAAGCCCCGCCTGTATGCGCAGGCGGGGCTTCGGTGCAGCAGCTCAGTCGCTTATTTCATCGAAGAGCGTGGTGCAACAGGCTGGTTGTCGTTGGAGATGGTGACTTCCACACGACGGTTCATGGCGCGGCCCGAGTTGCTGGAGTTGTCAGCAACCGGGTATTCCTTGCCATAACCCATGGTCACAACGCGCGCTGGGTCTACACCCATGCGTACCAGAGCCATGCGCACCGAGTTGGCGCGACGCTCGGACAGCGACTGGTTGTAGGAAGCCGAACCGGTGCTGTCGGTATAGCCTTCGACAATCACTTTACGGTCCGGGTTTTCCTGCAGGAAGCCAGCCAGCTTGCCAATGTCGCCCTGGGCGGTTGGCTTCAGTTCGGCCTTGTTGTAGTCGAACAGTACGTCACCGAAAGTCACCAGCGTACCGCGTTCGGTCTGCTTGGCGTTCAGGCTGTTTTTCAGTGCAGCGATCTGCGCGTCACGCGCTTCCAGACGGGCCTTGGCGCGGTCGGCAGAAGCGTTTTGCAGAGCTGCTTCAGAGGTACGCAGAGCGATGGTCTGCTTGGCCAGCTCGATACGCTGGTTGGTCAAGTACGACAGTTGATCGACTTTCTGTACGTCTTCATCGTTACGGAAGGCCTGTTCTGCCTTGGTCAGCCATTCGCTGGCGTCCTTGGTTTCCAGGGCTGCGACTTGAGTGGCCTGAGGGTTGGTCTGCAGCGCGGTGAAGTTGCTGCGAGCCTGTTCCAGGTTAGGGTTCGGCTTGGTTGCACAGGCTGCCAAGGCAACGCTCATGGCCAGCAGAGCAGGGATCATCAATTGTTTACGCATAATAGGGTCGTCCTTTAATCAGTTACGAATTCATGAAAACAGAAGGGGGCGCAGGGCAATCACTGCACCTGGCGCAGGCCTTCTTCACGGAGTTCGTTGACGCCTTGACGAGCGTCCTGCACGGCCTTGGCAGCTTTGGCGGCCTGAGATTTACGTTCTGCTACGCGAGCGTCCCACTCGGCTTGTTCAGCCAGACGGCGTGCTTCATCGTATTTGTGATCCTGCATGGCCAGATCAGCAGCTTTGAGCTTGTCCTGAGCCGACTTCATTTCTACCGCCGCGAACTCGGTACCGCCAGCGCTGACAGCGCTGTTGACGGCCGATTGCGAAACCGCGTACTGCTCGGAGGGCGGGTTACCGGCACAACCGGCCAGGATAAAGGTGCTACCGAGTGCCAGCGCAGCCAGCTTGAGACCGCGCAGGCCTTTGAACTTGGTTTTGGCAGTTAGGGTGTTCATGTTGATCAACTCCAATGTCTGACTCCAACGTGGTTATCCATGACAGTCGTTGCATCAAGTCCGGGCATCAGGTTGTACAACCGCCTACTGCCTTTCGGGCTTTCCTGTAATGGTTAATCGTTCCGACCTGCGCGGTTTTTGAATAGTTCAGATAAATATCTACTGAGCGGTCAGGATTTTTCAGAGGCCTTCAGACGATTGCCAATATGTTGTCCATCATATGAAGAGGCGTGAAGCCACGATCAATAACCCTGATGGCGTTCAGGTTTTTGCTGAAGCATTTGTCCAATTGCAGGCTTTTGGTGCACTGTTGGCACAGCGGATTTGAATTCACGTATGCCCGTGCTGCCGAGCGGGTACGCAACTGAGCCCAGATAAAAAACGGGAGAGGAACGATGGCCGATATCGATGCGCGTCTGCGCGAAGACGTTCACCTGTTGGGTGAGCTGTTGGGGAATACGATTCGTGAGCAGCGAGGCGCTGAATTTCTCGACAAGATCGAGCGTATTCGCAAAGGTGCCAAAGCGGGCAGGCGCGGTTCCGCTGAAGGGGCCGAGCAACTCAGTTCCAGCGTCGACGGCCTGGGTGATGACGAGCTTCTGCCGGTTGCACGTGCGTTCAACCAGTTTCTCAACCTGGCCAATATTGCCGAGCAATATCAGCTCATGCACCGCCGCGACGATAGACAGCCTCTGCCGTTCGAGTCGCGAGTACTGCCCGAGCTGCTTGATCGCCTGAAGGCCGAAGGCCATTCACCTGCTGCCCTGGCACGTCAGCTGAGCAAACTGGAAATCGAGCTGGTGCTGACTGCGCACCCCACCGAGGTCGCACGCCGTACGCTGATTCAGAAATACGACGCCATCGCTGCGCAGTTGGCAGCACTCGATCATCGCGATCTCAACAGCACCGAGCGCACACAGATTACTTCGCGCCTGCAGCGGCTGATCGCCGAGGCCTGGCACACTGAAGAGATTCGGCGCATCCGACCTACGCCGGTCGACGAAGCCAAATGGGGTTTCGCGGTCATTGAACACTCGCTCTGGCACGCCATTCCAAACTACCTGCGCAAGGCTGACCATGCGTTGCATGCGGCCACCGGCCTGCATTTGCCGCTGGAAGCCGCGCCGATCCGTTTTGCCTCCTGGATGGGCGGCGACCGTGACGGTAACCCGAATGTCACGGCTGCGGTCACCCGCGAAGTGCTGTTGCTGGCGCGCTGGATGGCGGCTGACCTGTATCTGCGTGACGTGGACAATCTCGCCGCAGAACTGTCGATGCAGCAAGCCAGTGACGCTTTGCGTGCCAGCGTGGGTGACAGCGCCGAGCCCTATCGGGCGGAGCTCAAACGTCTGCGCGAGCGTTTGCGTGCGACGCGCAACTGGGCCAATGCCTCATTGAGCGAAACCTTGCCTGCGCCGGAAGCGGTGCTGCGGGACAACCGTGAACTGCTGGACCCTTTGCTGCTGTGCTTCCAGTCGCTGCACGAATGCGGCATGGGTGTGATCGCCGACGGGCCGCTTCTGGATTGCCTGCGTCGCGCAGTCACATTCGGTCTGTTTCTGGTGCGTCTGGATGTTCGCCAGGATTCCAGCCGTCACTGCGCAGCGATGACCGAAATCACTGATTACCTGGGGCTGGGTCGTTACGAAGAGTGGGATGAGCAGGCCCGCATCGACTTTCTATTGCGTGAATTGAATAACCGCAGGCCGCTGCTGCCGAGCTACTTCAAGCCGGCAGCCGACACCGCAGAGGTGCTGGCAACCTGCCGGGAGGTGGCAGCCGCTCCAGCGGCGTCCCTGGGGTCTTATGTGATCTCGATGGCCGGCTCGGCCTCGGATGTGCTGGCCGTGCAGCTGCTGCTCAAGGAGTCGGGGCTGCAGCGGCCCATGCGTGTGGTGCCGTTGTTCGAGACACTGGCCGATCTGGATAACGCCGGGCCAGTGATCGAGACGCTGCTCGGGCTGCCGGGCTATCGCTCGCGTCTGCACGGCCCGCAAGAGGTGATGATCGGCTATTCCGACTCGGCCAAGGATGCCGGCACGACGGCGGCGGCCTGGGCGCAGTACCGCGCCCAGGAAAGGCTGGTGGAGATCTGTCGCGAGCAGCAGGTCGAATTGCTGCTGTTCCACGGCCGTGGCGGTACAGTCGGTCGTGGCGGCGGTCCCGCGCACGCGGCGATCCTGTCGCAACCGCCGGGTTCTGTGGCCGGGCGTTTTCGGACCACCGAGCAAGGGGAAATGATTCGTTTCAAATTCGGCCTGCCGGACATCGCCGAACAGAACCTCAATCTTTATCTGGCCGCCGTGTTGGAAGCGACCCTGTTGCCGCCGCCACCTCCACAACCGGCGTGGCGGACGATGATGGACCAGATGGCCGGCGACGGGGTCAGCGCCTATCGCGCGGTGGTGCGTGAGAACCCTGAATTCGTCGAGTATTTCCGCCAGGCGACACCCGAGCAGGAACTGGGGCGTTTGCCACTTGGCAGTCGTCCGGCCAAGCGCCGCGAGGGCGGTGTAGAGAGTCTTCGTGCCATTCCGTGGATCTTCGCCTGGACGCAGACGCGTCTGATGCTGCCCGCCTGGCTGGGTTGGGAAGCTGCACTGAGCAAAGCCCTGGAGCGCGGCGAAGGCGAGGTGCTGGCACAGATGCGTGAGCAGTGGCCGTTCTTCAGAACCCGTATCGACATGCTGGAAATGGTCCTCGCCAAAGCCGATGCGGACATCGCCCGACTCTACGACGAACGTCTGGTCAGCGCCGAGCTGCAACATTTGGGCGCACATTTACGCGACCTATTGTCGCAGGCGTGCAATGTGGTTCTGGGGTTGACCGGGCAGAAGCAACTGCTGGCCCACAGTCCTGAAACACTGGAATTCATCAGTCTGCGCAACACCTACCTTGACCCGTTGCATTTGCTTCAGGCAGAGCTGCTGTCGCGCTCGCGTAATCGTGAAGCCAGTCTGGACAGTCCTCTGGAACTGGCGCTGCTGGTGTCTGTAGCGGGGATTGCTGCCGGTCTGCGCAACACCGGCTGATGGATGAGGCCCATGCCATCGCCGGGCCTTTTCGGTCCGGCGATGGTCAGCGCGGGATTTGCAGGCTGGCCTGCCGTAAACCTTGATACAGGTCATATCACTCTGAAATCAAGGCTGACAAGGCGGTACGCCTGCGCTTACTGCGACTTTCGGCGGCTTGTGCGGCCTCGGTCTGCTGTGTATCTTGATCAGCCTTTCGGCCTATTGGCCTGATTCATTTTTTAGATTGGCCCCCGAGGCGAATCCGATGATTTCACTATAAAAAATTTGAGGAGCATGACGATGCGCGTGATTCTGCTGGGAGCTCCCGGGGCCGGTAAAGGTACTCAGGCAAAATTCATCACTGAAAAGTTCGGCATCCCGCAGGTTTCGACAGGCGACATGCTGCGTGCTGCAGTCAAGGCTGAAACCGAGCTGGGCCTGAAGGCCAAAAGCGTCATGGACTCGGGCGGTCTGGTTTCCGATGACCTGATCATCGGCCTGATCAAGGACCGTCTGGCCCAGCCGGACTGCGCGAACGGCGTGCTGTTCGATGGCTTTCCGCGCACCATTCCACAGGCCGAAGCCCTGTTGAAAGCCGGTCTGGAAATCGACCATGTGCTGGAAATCGCCGTCGATGACGAAGAAATCGTCAAGCGCATGTCCGGCCGCCGGGTTCACGAAGGTTCCGGGCGCATCTACCACACCATCTTCAATCCGCCGAAGGTTGAAGGCATTGATGATGTGACCGGCGAACCACTGCTGCAGCGCAAGGACGACGTCGAAGAGACCGTGCGTCATCGCCTGTCGGTGTACCACGCTCAGACCAAGCCGCTGGTCGAGTTCTACAGCAAGCTGGAAGCGAAGAACGGCAAGCCCAAGTGCAGCCATATTCCGGGCGTCGGTTCGGTTGAGGACATCACTGCAAAAGTACTGGAAGCCCTGAAGTAAGGCTCTCGGTCTGAACAATAAATGGCCCGCTTGCGGGCCATTTGTCATTTATACTGCTGCACTTTTTCACATTGACCACGACGGAAACACCGATGACCACCTTGCTGGCCCTGGACACCGCCACTGAAGCCTGCTCGGTCGCTTTGCTGCATGACGGCAAGGTGCTGAGCCACTACGAGGTGATCCCGCGCCTGCATGCCCAGCGGCTGCTGCCCATGATCAAAAGCCTGATGGCCGAGGCGGGCATTGCCATGTCGGCGCTGGACGCCATCGCTTTCGGGCGCGGTCCCGGCGCGTTTACCGGCGTGCGTATTGCCATCGGCGTCGTGCAAGGCCTGGCATTCGCCCTTGAGCGTCCGGTGCTGCCCGTGTCGAACCTCGCCGTGCTGGCGCAGCGCGCCTTGCGCGAACACGGCGTGTCGCAGGTGGCATCGGCTATCGATGCGCGCATGGACGAGGTGTACTGGGGTTGCTATCACGAGGCCGCCGGGGAAATGCGCCTGTTGGGCGAAGAGGCTGTGATGGCGCCCGAATTGGCCGCGCTGCCTGCGCACGCCAGCGGGCAATGGTTTGGCGCCGGTACGGGCTGGGGCTATGCAGAGCGTATTCCGCTCAGTCTGACAGGCCATGATGCAGCCATGCTGCCGCACGCGCAGGATCTGTTGACGCTGGCAACCTTTGCCTGGCATCGCGGCGAAGCCCTGCCTGCGGATGACGCTCAGCCGGTTTACCTGCGTGACAAGGTGGCTACGCCGAAGGCGCGTTGACGCAAGGGCGCGGCTTGCACAACAGCCTGCCGCATTCCATTCAGGTGTCTTTCAATACTCGCCAACCGCGCAGCCAGTATTGGAAAAATATCAGTTTGCCATCTACCGTTTATCGTCTGAATGGTCTTTAATCTCATTTGGCGATAACAAGTTGCAAGATATGTGGTCTAGTTATCGTTACGCAATTTGCGAACTACAAGGCAGTAACGCTAAATTGCCACTATCGACGCCGAGTACATAATCGATGCGCATAGACGGAACCTCATCACGCTCGTATCCCATCAAGCGAAAGCCGCAGAAAACGCCTTCGACCGTCGAAGGGTCTTTTGAGGAAGTCGTAGTTGATGCCGAGTTGCCGCCGCCCCCAGCGCGCGCTCGCCGTGAAACGGGTGATTCGCCGATTGGCAGCACTGCCAACGTGCCTGCGCGTCCGCAAGACATCATTTTCCCGCGCTCCATGAGCTCTCGTGTCGCCCACGCGCTGGCCAGTTATATGGCCACTGCCAGTTTTGTCGATTGGGACCTTGAAGTATCGGGGCTCGATCTGCACGTTTGATTGTGTCCCGTCTGCCTTACTACGTTGGTTGTCCGTCATGGAGTGAAAACGCCTGGCGCGATTCGCTGTATCCCGAAGATGCCCGCCCCAATGATTTCCTGAATCTTTACACTCAGGTATTCAACGCTGTCGAAGGCAATACCACTTTCTACGCCCGTCCCGCCGCCACCACGGTGCAGCGCTGGGCAGAAACGATGCCCGACGATTTTCGTTTCACCGCCAAATTCCATAAAGACATCAGTCATAACGGCGACCTTCGTGAGCAGGTCGGCGCCGCTGAGGAATTCATCCGGTTACTTGCGCCTCTGGGCGGGCGGATAGCGCCGTTCTGGCTGCAGTTGCCCGCCAGCTTCACGCCGCAGCGTCTGGCCGAGCTGGCCGGCTTTCTCGACGAACTCAACGTGCCGCTTGCCGTAGAAGTGCGCAATATGGCGTTTTTCCTGAAGGGTGATGAAGAGCGCATGCTCAATCGCCTGTTGCTGGACCGAGGCGTCGAGCGCATCTGTCTCGATTCCCGCGCGTTGTTCAGCTGCGTCTCAAGCGATCCCGCAGTTCTGCACGCCCAATCGAAAAAACCCAAGGTGCCACCTCGTCCGGCCGCGCTGACCCTGTTTCCTCAGGTCCGTTTCATCGGCGGTCCTGACCTGGAGGCCAATGATCAGTTTTTGGTGCAGTGGGTGGAAAAGGTCGCCGTGTGGATCGAAGAGGGGCGCACGCCTTATGTCTTCCTGCACACCCCGGACAACATCAGGGCTGCCGAACAGGCCATGCGCTTTCATCAGCAATTGATGGCGCGATTGCCTGGCCTGCCGGCATTGTTCGAACTGGATCGCGGGCCTCAGGTGGAACAGTTGGGCTTGCTCTGAGGTCTTCCAGGTGTGGGCTGACAGAGTCCGACCTTGTGGAGAGCCCGCTTATGGATTCGCAACTGCGCTGTTTTGTCCCTATCCACAGATTTTCTGTTCGATTCGCACCCGTTGCGCGGGTCAAGGGTTAAGCATGCGCGTGCTGCTGGTATTCCTGCTGCTCTGTGCAATGGGGGCGTTCGCCGTCTGGCGCGGTTGGGTCGATGTACCCGAGCGCTGGAACCCGTGGGCGCCGTTGGATGTGCGGGCCGAGCCCAACTTTCTGACGTCTTACAAGCTGTCGCGACTGCAAAATGATCCCGCGCTGTGCGATCAGGTGCTGAGTTCGTCAGGGTTGCGTTTCAGTCGCCAGGCCGACAGTGATCCTTCTGCCCGTTGCCCCCTGGAAAATACCCTGCGCATTCAGGGTGGCGACGTGGCGCTGAGCAGCAGCTTTCTGGCCAGTTGCCCGTTAGCGGTCGCCTATGCGCTGTTTGATATTCACACGTTGCAACCCGCCGCTCAGGCCGTTTTCGGCCAGCGGGTAGCGCGGATCGATCATTTGGGCAGCTTTGCCTGCCGCAACATCTACAACCGCGCCAATGCTCGGCTCAGCCAGCACGCCACGGCCAATGCGCTGGACATGGCAGGTTTTCGCCTGGCAGACGGTCAGCGCATCGTTGTTCTCAAGGATTGGGGCGACGAGGGGGAAAAGGGGCGTTTTCTGAGGCTGTTACGTGACGGTGCCTGCAAAAACTTCAGCACGGTGCTCGGGCCTGAGTACAACGCGGCGCATCGCGATCATTTTCACGTCGACATGGGGCGCTGGTCGGTGTGCAGGTAAGTGTTCGGGGCTTATGCCGCCATCCGCAGGTTCTGCAGGATCAGCGGACGTGCCCAGCCGTTCTCGTAGTCGAACTGGCGCTGTTGGGCGGCGATGGTCTGCTCATCCAGAGGTTGGGCAGGCTTGTCGGCCAGTTCCCATTCGAATTCGGCAATCGGCAGATGCAGCGGGCGTGGCTGCGGGCCTGGGCCTGGTTTGACGCTATCGTCATAAGGGTTCAGAACGGTAGGGCGTACCCAGTGGCTCTCGAACTCCAGATGGCGTTGCTGTTCGATCATTTCAGCCATGCTGAACGGCTCTGCAGGCGGAGGCAGCAGATCAAGGTCAAACTCGGCAATCGGCAGGAACAGCGGCTCTGGAGGCTTGACCTCGGTATCGGTGACCGGGCAGGTACGTTGCTCGACGATCTTGCTCAGGGTTTTGGCGCCAGCGACCGGCTCGCCTGTTTCTACATCCACCTCAACAGCCGTCGGGTGTACGGGTACTGAAGCGCTTTCACTGACCTGATCCGCCATCGCCCGGGCAAATGCATCCGACCACAGCTGTGTCACACCACCCAGTGTGCGGCTGTTGCGTACGCTAAAGTCGCCTGAGTGCGACAAATAGCCGATGGATGATTGAACAATCTCTGACATAGCGATCAGTACTGGCCTTGGGTCTGGCAAAATGCCGGATACTTGGTTATCGGCAGACTTTGCCGATCATTAACAATTTTTGAGTGTGTAGACGCAATGATTGAGCAGCAAGCAGGCAGTCGTATCCGGGTCGAAGCCCTGGCCGTTGGCGAGCAGGAGCAGGCGGCGCAATGGGCGCAGCGCCTGGGCCTGCCGTTGAGCGATGCGCACGCTGATTTTGCACTACAACTGACTGACGACGGGCTGCAATTGCAGCAGTTGGGCGATGATGCACCGGGCGCTGTACGTGTCGACTTTGTCGAGGGCGCAGTCGCTCACCGGCGGCTGTTCGGTGGTGGGACCGGGCAGATGATTGCCAAAGCGGTCGGTATTCAGCCAGGCATTCGCCCCAGTGTGCTGGACGCAACGGCAGGCCTTGGCAAGGATGCGTTCGTGCTCGCGAGTCTCGGTTGCGACATGAGCCTGATCGAGCGTCAGCCGATCATCGCTGCATTGCTTGAAGACGGTCTGGCCCGTGGGCGCGGTGATCGTGATGTCGGTTCTATCATCGCCCGGATGCGCCTGTTGACCGGCAACTCGATCGATATCATCCGCGCCTGGACAGGGGAGCCGCCTCAGGTGATCTACCTGGACCCGATGTTTCCGCACCGGGAAAAGACCGCACTGGTGAAAAAGGAAATGCGTCTGTTCCGGCCATTGGTCGGTGATGACATGGACGCGCCTGCGTTGCTTGAGGCAGCACTGGCGCTTGCCACCCACCGCGTGGTGGTCAAACGCCCGCGCAAGGCCCCCTGCATCGACGGCCTCAAGCCAGGTTATGCGCTGGACGGCAAATCCAGCCGCTACGACATTTACCCGAAGAAGGCCTTGAAGCCCAAGGCAGCCGCAGAGGAAAGCGGTGCATAGCGCCTATTCTCAACGGCCCGGGCCCGAGTCAAACGCAGAGGCGCCCGTGAATACAGGCGCAGACCTTATACTCAAAGCGCGCCAAATACCTTCTTCGCCAGGCCCGTAGCGGCAGCAGCAGGGTTGGCGCGGATGCTTTCTTCCTGTTTGGCGATCATTTCGAACAGCCCGTTCAGCGCTTGTTCGGTCACGTAGCCTTCAAGGTTGGCACTTTTGCTGTCAAGCGCACCAAGCGCCGCCGCTTTGCCGGCAAAGGCATTGTACTTCTGGGCCAGACCTACCTGATCGGTGGACTTCTTGACGATAGGCAGGAACCTGGCGCGGATCTGCTCGCGGCTGGTGCTGCTCAGGTACTGGGTGGCCGAGTCCTTGCCGCCGCTGAGAATGGCCTTGGCGTCGGTTACGCTCATCTTCTTCACTGCATCCACAAGCAGTGCCTGAGCTTGAGGCACGGCGGCTTCGGCGGCCTGGTTCATGCTGGTTTCCAGCTGATCGACCTGAGTGCCCATGCCCAGCATTTTCATCTTCTTCGCGATCTGGCCGAGTTTGCCCGGCAGCTCGATGCGCACCTCTTCATTTTTGCTGAAACCGCCGGGAACGCCGAGCTGTTTGACGGCGACCTGTGCGCCCTGAGTCAGGGCATCCTTGAGTCCACCGGTTGCGTCCGATTGCGAGAGGTCGCTCAACGACAGAGCGAAAACGTTGGCCGACAGCAGAAGGCCAGCGCACAGGCCGGCCAGGGAGAACGAAAAACGAAGCATGAGAGCGTCCTTGTTGAAGTGGGTTCTGACCTGAACCCGGGGCGATAGTGGTGCGGTGCGTGAGCAAGCGTATCAGGAAGTCGCGACAGGCACTTGCACCCGTTAGCGATGGGCGTCAATCGATGTCGAGGGGATGAAGCTTTGCGAAACGACAACGGCGCGCCGAGGCGCACCGTTGAAGGGAGCATTCAGTGTTGAACGGATCAGCAGGCTGCCTGAGTTGATAGGCACCAGTCATTGGTACACACCCAACCCTAGCAGGGTCCAGACAGCACAAAATACTCGTCTAAAGATCCCTGCCAGATTACGGAAAATCCCTACGCTGCGCCTTGATCAGTTCCCACATCCTGCTCCTCTTCGTTGCTGTGCAAGGCCACTTGCCGTATCGAAAGACGGATTTCGGCAGGCAATACGCGCTTGGCCGCCCCTTCCGCCAGTTCGCCCAGCATCGGGTGATAGCTCAGCTTGCCGGCACTGTCCTTGCGCAGCACGCCCAGGTCCAGCAGGGTCTGGATGAAGTGCCGGAACAGGCTCTTGTCGAAAAACTCCGGCGCATTGAGGCCGTGCAGAATCGACAGGCGCTGGGCCATGACCGTGCACAGGTCCTCGAGCTGTTCGGGACTCAGCGTGTTCTGCCCGCTGTTGAGCAACAAGGCGATCGCCATGTAGAAGCGCTGCAGGGTCTGGGCGATGGCGCGTGACAACAGGGTCAGCAAGACGAACTCGCGCGAGCTGGGCTCGGGTCGCACGTAGGCGTCCTTTTTGAAGCGCAACAGACCTTGTTCCACGAACGCAGCGAGCCATTGATCGACCACCTCATCCAGTTCGTTCAGCGGCCAGCGAATGAACAGCTCCGATTGCAGGAACGGGTACAGCGCACGTGTGTAGCGCAGGATCTGATCGCGGGTCATGCGCGACGAGCTCTGGAAAAAGCTCGCCAGCAGCGACGGCAGGGCGAAGATGTGCAGAACGTTGTTGCGGTAGTAGGTCATCAACACCGCATTCTGCTCGTTCAGGTACAGAATTTTGCCCAGCGCGTCTTTTTGCTCGGCGAGCAGGTCCATGCCTTTGACATGCTCGATCAGCGAGCGGCCGTCGCCTTCGGGCAGCGTCGTGTGCGGGGAGTACGGAACGGCGCGTAGCAGGGTCAGATACAGGTCGAGAACTCGCTCCATGGCCTGATCGTCCAGCGCCAGCCTTTGCGTCGACAGTAACGCCACGGCAACCAGGTTCATCGGGTTGACGGCAGCGGCTTCGTTCAGGTGCTGGGCCACACGCTCACCCAGGCGGTGCGTGGTCTCGCTCAGCCATTCGGGGCGAAATTGCGGGTCCAGTTGCTGTTCACGCCAGTCCGGTTGCTCGCCATCGAGGAACTCGGCCAGTTTGATGGGCGCACCGAAGTTCACCGAGACCTGGCCGAAGCGCTTTTTCAGCGCGCCAATGACTTTGAAGATATCGAAGATCGACTCTTTCTTCTTGGTTGCCCCGCGCAGCTCGCCCAGGTAGGTGCGGCCCTCCAGAACACGCTCGTAGCCGATGTACACCGGAATGAAGACGATGGGCATCCGCGAGTTGCGCAGGAAGCTGCGCAGGGTGATGGCGAGCATGCCGGTTTTCGGTTGCAGCATGCGCCCGGTGCGCGAACGGCCGCCTTCGACAAAGTATTCGACCGGAAAGCCCTTGATGAACAGCGTGTGCAGGTACTCGGTGAACACCGCCGTATACAGCGGGTTGCCCTTGAACGTGCGGCGCATGAAAAATGCCCCGCCACGTCGCAGCAGGCTGCCGACCACAGGCATATTCAGGTTGATGCCGGCGGCGATGTGCGGCGGCGTGAGGCCGTTGCGAAACAGCAGGTAAGACAGCAGCAGATAATCGATATGGCTGCGGTGGCAAGGTACATAAATGACCTCATGTCCCGGCGCCACTTCCTGAACGCCTTCGATGTGGCTGACCTTGATGCCATCGTAGATCTTGTTCCAGAACCAGCTGAGGACCACTTCCATGAAGCGGATCACCGAATAGGTGTAGTCCGAGGCGATCTCGTTGCCGTAGCTCAGTGCCCGTTCCCGCGCCTTTTCCTGGGTGATGTGTTCACGCTCGGCCTCTTCGATGATCGCCTGCTTGACCAGTGGCTCATCCAGCAGACCCTTGACCACCGTGCGCCGGTGCGAAACGTCCGGGCCGATCACGGCGCTTTTCAGGTTGCGAAAATGCACGCGCAGCAGACGTTGAGTCATGCGCAGCGTCAGTTCGTAACCCTTGTTTTCACCCACCAGTTCGCGCATGTGAATCGGCGCAGAAAACTGCACGCGGGTCTTGCGGCCCAGAATCAGGATGCTGACCAGACGGCGTAAGCGACCGGTCACCGCCCAACTGTCGGCAAACAGCAGCTTCCAGGCACTGGACTCGCGGTCAGGTGACTGGCCCCAGAACACGCTGACCGGGATGATCTGCGCGTCTTCGCCGGGGTTCTGGCTGATGGCTGCAACCACACGCTCCAGCGTCGGGGGCGCACCGCGCTTGTCCTGGCGACCGAGCCAGTCAGGGGAGGGGGTCAGGTAAAAGAATGCGGCGGGCTCAATCAGGTTGCCGACCGCCACCGACAGCACCGGACGAGGCAGACCGGCCTTGCGGCATTCTGTGTCGATCACTGCCAGATCGCTGATCGACGGCGATTGCAGTGCATAGAACACCGGGCGACTGCGGTCCAGATTCAGCGTGAAAGACGATTGATTGATGGTTTCCGAGCGAACCCAGAGATACAACAACCGGCGCAGGGTGCCGAACACAAGACGACGGAATGGAGAACGGGTCATACGGCTTCTGCTGAGTGAGGGGCGGGCGATTGCCCTGGATGGGCGCCAGTGTGACGTATCCCGCAGCGATCGGCAAAAGCGCCGTATGCCGGCTGAACGGATCAAGTCTGAATGACCGCGTACCGAGCCGGGTTCACCTCACGACGGCACGCATCGGCAACGTCGCAGCGAAAAATCCTACGAGGTTCGCCAGGTTATCTCTTCTTCGCCGTCGGCACTCACGCGTATCCAGCGATCGGCAGTCTCGTCGCTTTCTTCTTCAACCCAGGTGCCCGGGGCGCAACGTACTTCAACGTTCAAGGCCTTGAATGCAGCGCGGGCGCAGGCGATGTCGTCTTCCCACGGGGTCTGGTCGCTGTCCAGATGCAGGCTGTTCCATTTGCCGACCGCTTTGGGCAGCCAGGTGACGGCCACAGTGCCCGCTGTGCATTTCCAGGTCTGGCCTTTCTGCTTCCATTCGCTGCAGGAGCCCAGCGCGTCGCCGAGCCATTGGGCGATGGCCTTGTGATCGACGTCTTCGTCTTTCAGGTAAATCTCGATATCGGGTTGGCGCATGGGGGCCTCTGTTGAATGCTTATTGCAGCACGAAATAATCGTAGCGCATGGAAACGGTGACCTTGAAAGGTCCTGGTTGCTCGATGACCGCTGCCCGACGTTCGGCGCTGGCGCGCCAGCCGTGCGGTGTCATGGCCAGCAGATCGGCGCGGGACTGGCCGTCGATCAGCTTCAGCGTGTAGCGCAGGGTTTCGCTGTGTTGCAGCTGCATGCCTTGCGGCACCAGCGACAGGTGCTTGTCATCGGCATAATCGCGCACTTCATCATAGAGCCGCTGACGCAGCTCCATCAGATGCTCATTGGTGGGGCCGACCCGCATCAGTCCGCCGCCTGGGGTCAGCAGGCGTTTGGCTTCCTGCCAGTCCAGCGGGCTGAACACGCTGGCCAGAAACTGGCAACTGGCATCCGGAAGTGGCACACGCGCCATGCTGGCGACCATCCAGGTCAGCGTCGGGTCACGACGGCAGGCGCGCTTGACCGCTTCACGGGAGATGTCCAGCGCATAGCCATCGGCATGAGGCAAGGCTTCGGCAATCTGCGCGGTGTAATAACCTTCGCCACAGCCGATGTCCAACCAATGCGCGGGGGATCGCTCGGCGGCCAGTTCAGCCAGACGCCGGGCTACCGGAGCGTAGTGCCCGGCGTTGAGAAAGTCGCGTCGCGCCTCGACCATGGCCTGATTGTCGCCAGGGTCGCGGCTGTTCTTGTGCTGCACCGGCAACAGGTTCAGATAACCCTGACGGGCGCGGTCGAAGCGATGATTGGCCGGGCACACAACGCCGTTGTCGGCAGTGCTGAGCGGCGCTGAGCAGATCGGGCAGGTCAGCATCAGGCGAGCAACTTGACCAGGGTCTGGTAGTAGATCTCGGTCAGCACATCCAGATCGCTGGCCAGAATACGTTCGTTGACCTGGTGGATCGTCGCGTTGACCGGCCCCAGCTCGACCACTTGGGTACCGAGGGTGGCAATGAAGCGACCATCGGAGGTTCCGCCGCTGGTCGAGGCTTTGGTGTCACGGCCCGTGACGCTTTTGATGCTTGAGGACACGGCGTCCAGCAACGCGCCCGGCTCGGTCAGGAATGGCAGGCCGGACAATGCCCAGTCCACGTGCCAGTCCAGTTCATGCTTGTCGAGGATGTCGGCAACGCGCTGCTGCAAGCCTTCGACGGTAGATTCGGTGGAAAAGCGGAAGTTGAAGACCGCCACCAGATCGCCCGGGATGACGTTGGTGGCGCCGGTGCCAGCGTTCAGGTTGGAGATCTGGAAGCTGGTCGGCGGGAAGAAATCGTTGCCATGGTCCCAGTGCTCGGCGGCCAGTTCGGCCAGGGCCGGCGCGGCCAGATGAATCGGGTTCTTCGCCAGATGCGGGTAAGCCACATGGCCTTGCTTGCCGCGCACCGTCAGCGTGGCCCCCAGCGAGCCGCGTCGACCGTTCTTGACCACATCGCCGACCAGTGTGGTGCTCGAAGGCTCACCGACGATGCACCAGTCCAGACGCTCGTTACGGGCCGCGAGGCGCTCTACGACAGCCTTGGTGCCGTGATGCGCCGGGCCTTCTTCGTCGCTGGTGATCAGAAATGCCACCGAGCCCTTATGATCAGGATGATCGGCGACAAAGCGCTCGGCCGCCACCAGCATGGCCGCCAGACTGCCTTTCATGTCTGCCGCGCCGCGCCCGCAGAGCATGCCGTGCTCGTCGATCAACGCATCGAACGGATCGTTCTGCCAGTTCTGTACTGGACCGGTCGGAACCACGTCGGTATGACCGGCGAAACATAGCACCGGGCCGTCGGTGGTGCCGTGGGTGGCCCAGAAGTTGTCGACGTCTTCGATACGCATTGGCTCCAGCTTGAAGCCGGCATCGCCCAGGCGCTGCATCATCACGGTCTGGCAATCGGCATCGACCGGCGTCACTGAAGGACGGCGGATCAGATCGCAGGCGAGTTGGAGGGTGGGCGAGAGGTCGGCTGGGGCCGTCATGTACAGAACTCCGGTAGCAAGACTTTGGGCGCGAAAAGGCAGATATCTTAAAGCAAAACGACGACCTGAGGCCGTCGTTTATCGTGCGCTGTGGATAGGTCAGGTTGTGGATGGGGCGGGGCGGGTTGCGCGAGCGGACAGGATTGCCATGGTAATGGCTGCCAGATAAGGGAGTGATTGTGCGAACAGCATGGTTATCCAGAAACCGGAATTCATATCGATGGATGCCCTGCCTGTGAGCAAAAGCACAATCGCGATCCAGGAGATCGCCAAGGTAGACAGTTCTTCCCTTACATCGAGCAGGTTTTGTCCGATCCGGTTTGCAGAGGTATGTTTGGGCGTTCTGTAGAAAGGCATTGCCGAGGTGAAAAGCCCCGCCAGTACTGCCTTGCCCAAGGTCGGATAAAGCGCCATGCCGGCCAGTATCGCCGCCAGTGCCTCTTTGGTATGTGTGCTGACCAACTGCCGGTAGAGCACAATCATCTTTAACGAGCGCAGGGCAAACATCAGTATCAACGACGTGGAAAATATCCATGGCAGCGGCCCGAAAGTCTCGGGCTTAAGGATCATTGCCATCGACCAGGCCAACGCAGCCAGCGTTAACAGATAATTCATTCCTTCTGCCACCCACGGCATCCACCCCGCGATGAAATGGTAGCGTTGCATCGCGCTCAGGGACACGCAGTTTCCTGCAATCAGGCTTCCGGCGTGCCGCTTGACGATCTGCATAGCTCCATATGCCCAGCGATATCGTTGTTTCTTGAAGTCCATGAACGTATCGGGAGTCAGCCCTTTGCCATAGCTGATAGCGGCGTAACCCGTGGAGAAACCACTTTCCAGCATACGCAGGCCAAGTTCGGCGTCTTCGCATATGCACCATTCCGCCCAGCCCAGTCGGTCCAGTGCTGATCGGCGGATCAGTGTCATGGTGCCGTGCTGGATAATTGCATCGTGATCGTTACGGATCACCATGCCGATGTTAAAAAAACCTTGGTACTCGGCCTGACAGCAATACTTGAACAGGCTTTCGTGACCGTCGCGATAATCCTGCGGCGATTGAATGACTGCAACCTTCGGGTCCTTGAAGTGGGGCACCATATGTTTGAGCCACTGTCGATGGACGCAGTAATCAGCGTCGATGACTGCCACTACTTCTGCGTCTTCAGCGGTATGTCTCAGGAGATAGTTGAGTGCACCCGCTTTGAATCCGGGAAGTGGACTGACATGAAAAAACTGGAACCGAGGGCCGAGCTGCTGACAGTATCGCTCGATAGGCTTCCAGATGGCCGGGTCCTGAGTATTGTTGTCGATGACCAGCACCTCGAAGTCCGGGTAGTCCAGCTTTTGCAACGAGTCGAGGGTCCGTTTCACCATATCCGGAGGTTCGTTGCAGCACGGAACATGCAGGGAAACTTTCGGGGCGGGACCAACAGGACGACGGACGGGGCGGAAAGACCGTGGGGTGTCCGGTCCCCAGCAGGCTTCGAGGAATTCGTGCGTTTCGATACCCACGTAAGTCAGCACGCTGGCAGCCCAGATAAAGGCGACAGGCAGCGCGAGCCAGGCGGGCAGTGGCTGTGAGTAGTGCATGCCGAACCCTGACAATACGCAATAAGCCAGCACGATTATCAAGGCGCCTGTAGGCCACGACTCCGGTTTAAGGCGGGTGATAAGCCTGAGTATTTCCGAGAGCATGTTGACCGGTATTTTTACCGGGCCGTTGATGTGCAGTTTTAATCTGCGCTTTGCATCGAACAAACCCCAATTGGGCCCGGGCAGACCTTCTTCAGTCTTCCAGTGCTGATCGAAGGCTTCTATCACGAAATAGTCATGGTCGTGCTGATCCAGTAATGGAATCTGGTTGCGCAGGTATATCGAGTGCTCTGCGTCAGAGGTCGTCATCCGCCTCTTGGCGATGGCCTTGCTCGGCCAGCCAATCTCGGAAAGTATGAGGGGGGTGTCGGGGAATCTCGTTCTCAGTTCGTTCGCGTGTGCCAGAGTGATCGCGGTCGCGTCCAGCGCTGAAACGCCTTCCCAGAAAGGCAAAATATGGGCGGCAATGAAGTCGACATGCCTGACGAGTTCCGGCGTCTCGTACCATTGTGTCCATATCTCGGAGGTCGAAACAGGCACATTGACGGCGCGTCGTGCGGTCTGCAGATAGAGAATAAGCAGGTCGATGGGAACATCATCACGAAACAGGACTTCATTTCCCAAGACCAGGCGTTGCACGCTGGAGTAACGGTTGGCGAGTTCGATCCCTGCATTTATTTCCTCGATATTGTGCGTTTCGTCCTCTGTTATCCACACGCCAAGCGTGACATTCATGCCCAGTGCTTCGGCGAGTTCGGGGATATGCATCAATGTCCCTCCCACCGAGTAAGTTCTTATATTCTGTGTAATGCTTCGAAGTCGCAGCAGGTCTTCTCTTATCTGATCACGCGTCGGAAAAATCTGTTTGTAGGGGCTTTGGCCCGGTCGAAAAGGGGCGTAGGCCACGCCAGAGATCATTGCAGGCCAGTTGGGCGGATAGTTGAACCTGGTTTTGAACAGGTTTTTCAGCCACGTGCCTGCCTTGTTTGAATATTCATCCATGTCTGCAATGTGCTCCATGCTTGTTGCGCCGGTGCCGCGAGTTCCCTTCGCGTTGATTAACCTTAGTCGTCCTCGTTCATTGCCGTTTGCAATGCTTAGACTCTTTTCCTCGGGCTTTTCCAAAAACGGAATGGCGTTTAAGCAGTCAGCGTTGATCGCGTTCTGAGATCATTATTTTTTACTTCCCTTGAGTCTCTGGGGCAGCTCGTCAACGGACAACGACCTCGCCTGCCGGGAACAAGTCAGGTGTCTTGCCGTCGACAAACCCCTATAATGCGCGCCGGTTTTTGAGGTATTGATCATGAGCGCAGAAGATCCACGGTTCGCGGGTATCGCCCGTCTATATGGCATCGAGGGGTTGGCACGCCTGCGCGCGGCTCATGTGGCGGTGGTGGGTATCGGCGGTGTGGGCTCCTGGGCGGCGGAAGCGATGGCGCGCAGTGGCGTGGGCGAGATTTCGCTGTTCGACATGGACGATGTCTGTGTCAGTAACAGCAACCGCCAGTTGCATGCGCTGAGCGGTACGATCGGCCAGCCGAAAGTCGAGGTGATGGCTGAGCGTATCCGCGCTATCAACCCCGATTGCATTGTCCACGCCGTGGCTGATTTCGTGACCCGCGACACCATGGCCGAGTGCATTACCCCTGACATGGACTTCGTGATCGACTGTATCGACAGCGTCAATGCCAAGGCTGCGCTGATTTCCTGGTGCAAACGACGCAAGATTCAGATGGTCACCACCGGCGGGGCGGGTGGGCAGATCGATCCGACCCTGATTCAGATCGCCGACCTCAACCGCACCTTCAATGACCCGCTGGCCTCCAAGGTGCGCTCGACCCTGCGTCGGGATTATGGTTTTTCACGTACGCCGAACCGTCACTACAGCGTGCCTTGCGTGTTTTCCAGCGAGCAACTGCGCTACCCCAAGCCGGATGGCAGCATTTGTCTGGAAAAGAAATTCGTCGGCGAGGGCGTAAAGCTCGATTGCGCCGGTGGTTTCGGTGCCGTGATGATGGTGACCGCGACCTTTGGCATGGTTGCCGCCACCCGTGCAGTGGACAAGTTGGTGGCGGGCACGCGACGGCCTTCGGAGCGGGTCAAGCCAGCGGCTGCAACGCCCGATCAGGCTTGAGTCAGATGGCGCATCTTCTGCAGTACGGCATTCAGGCCGTTGCTGCGCGAGGGTGAGAGTTGGCGGGCGAGTCCCAATCGATTGAACCAGTCAGGTAAATCCACGGCTGCCAGTTCTCGTTCCGACAGGCCGTTGACACGCGCCAGCAGCAGCGCTACCAGACCGCGAATCAGTCGAGCGTCGCTCGCAGCTCGAAACAGCCAGGCGTTGTCGCTGACTTCGCCGGTCAGCCAGACCTTGCTTTCACAACCGTGCACCAGATTGTCGTCGGTCCTTTCTTCGTCACTCAACGGCGCCAGTTGATCGCCCCATTGCATCAGCAGGCGCGCGCGCTGTTCCCAGCCTTGTTGCCGGGAAAAACTGTCGAGCGCAGTTTGCGCCAATGCGGGCAGGCTCATCGAAGCAGCTCCAGTGCCTGATCCAGTGCGCTGAAGAACTGCAGCAGATCGTCCGAATCGTTGTACAGCGCCAGTGACACCCGAATCGCGCCGGGCAGGCCAAGGGTCTTGAACAGCGGCATCGCGCAGTGATGACCGGCGCGTACGGCTATGCCCTGTTCGGTCAGCAGGTGGGCCACATCGGCATTGTGAATACCGTCGACGACGAAGCTGACCAGTGCCAGATCCGGCGAGCCCAGAACCTGAATGCCGTCCCGCTGCTGCAGGCCCTCGAGCAGGCGACGGTGCAGTCTGGCTTCATGTTCTGCAACCGCCTGATGGTCGAGACTGTCCAGATAACCCAGCGTAGCGCCCAGACCGATCACGCTGGCGATGGGCGGGGTGCCGGCTTCGAAACCCAGGGGGGCCGGACGAAATTTCGCGTGCTGATAATCGGCCGTCAGCACCATCTCGCCGCCGAACTGCCAATGCGCGAGGCTGGGCAGCGCCTCGTTGCGTCCGTAAAGCACGCCGAGTCCTTCCGGGGCGTACAGTTTATGGCTGGAAAACACATAAAAATCGCAACCCAGCGCCTGCACATCGTGGCGTCCGTGCACCACGCCTTGTGAGCCGTCCACGACGGTGAGTGCGCCTTGGGTCTTGGCCAGTGCGATGAGGCGGGCCAAGGGTTGCCAGGTGCCGAGCACGTTTGAGAGCTGGGTGACTGCGAGCAGGCGTGTGCGCGGTCCGATCAGGTTGGCTGCCGCATCGCAGTCGATCACGCCATCAATGTCCAGCGGCAGAATTACCAGTTTCAGGCCGCGTCGCTGAGCCAGTTGCTGCCATGGCAGCAGATTGGCGTGATGTTCCAGCGCGCTGATGGCGATTTCGTCGCCCGCAGCGAATTCATGTTCCAGCCCGTAGGCCAGCAGGTTCAGCGCAGACGTTGCGCCATGGGTGAAGATGATCTGGCCGTTTTCACCGGCATTCAGCCAGTGGGCGACCTTGCCACGGCTGGCCTCGAACGCCTGGGTGGCGTGCGCGCCGGGCAGATGCTGGGCACGATGCACGTTGGCGGCACCGTTGGTGTAGTAATGAGTCAGGGCGTCGATCAGCGCCTGAGGCTTCTGCGTCGTGGCGGCATTGTCCAGATAGGTCTGGCCTTGCCGTTGCAGAGCGGCGAGTGCGGGGAAGTCGCTGCGCCAGGGAGAGAAGAGGGGCATTGTTCGTCCAGCGTGTGGAGGCGGGTTCAACGCCATCGGCCTCGAACCCGCACACAGCATCAGTTATGAGCGTGCAGTGCTTCGTTCAGCTCGATGGCCGACTTGTGGGTTTTGCATTCCACTGCGCCGGTCTGAGAGTTGCGACGGAACAGCAGGTCTGTCTGACCTGCCAGCTCACGGGCCTTGACGATCTTGACCAGCTCATTGTTTTCGTCGAGCAGCGCGACCTTGGTACCTGCGGTCACATACAGACCCGACTCCACGGTGTTGCGATCACCCAACGGGATGCCGATGCCGGCGTTGGCGCCAATCAGGCAGCCTTCACCGACCTTGATGACGATGTTGCCGCCACCGGACAGCGTACCCATGGTCGAGCAGCCGCCGCCCAGATCCGAACCCTTGCCGACGAATACGCCGGCGGAAACGCGGCCTTCGATCATGCCCGGGCCTTCGGTGCCGCCATTGAAGTTGACGAAGCCTTCGTGCATGACGGTCGTGCCTTCGCCGATATAGGCGCCCAGACGCACGCGAGCGCTGTCAGCGATACGAACGCCGCTCGGCACAACGTAATCGGTCATTTTCGGGAATTTGTCGACCGAGAATACTTCCAGCAGCTCGCCCTTGAGGCGTGCTTCGAGTTGACGCTCGGCCAGTTCGACCAGGTCGACCGCGCCCTGGCTGGTCCAGGCCACGTTTGGCAGCAAAGGGAAGATGCCTGCCAGGTTCAGACCGTGCGGCTTGACCAGGCGGTGCGACAGCAGATGCAGCTTGAGGTACGCCTCGGGAGTCGACGTCAGTGTGGCGTCTTCAGCCAGCAGGGTCGCGACCAGCGGCTTCTGGCTTTCGGCCAGTCGAGTCAGCAGTGCGGCTTGAGTCGTGTCCACGGATTTGACCGCTTCGGCCAGCTTGTAGGCCAGATCGACATTGAAGGTGATTGCCTGGTTGCCGCCGGTGTAACCCAGAACCGGTGCGATGGCCGCGACCAGTTCCGCAGAAGGATTGATCAGAGGCTGAGCATAAAATACTTCAAGCCATGCGCCTTGACGATTTTGGGTGCCGACGCCGAAGGCCAGGCTGAACAGGGTGGTGGACATGTAAATACCTCGTGGCTTTATCAAGGGGCTTTCAGTAGCGCTCTGGCTTACTGTAAAGCCGCTGCATACAGGTCAGGCTTGAAGCCGATCAGGGTTTTATTGCCCAGATCAAGCACTGGACGCTTGATCATGGACGGCTGCGCGAGCATCAGTTCTATGGCTTTCGCCTGGTCGAGATCGGCCTTTTGTCCGTCTTCGAGCTTGCGAAAGGTCGTGCCTGCGCGGTTCAGCACAACCTGCCATCCGTGTTCATTGCACCACTGCTCGAGGTGCTCGCGGTCGATGCCCTGGGTCTTGTAGTCGTGAAATTCGTAGCTCGCCGAATGCTCGTCGAGCCAGGTACGGGCCTTTTTCATCGTGTCGCAGGCTTTGATGCCAAACAGAGTGTAAGTCATTGTTTAAGGTGGGGTGGCTGATCTTGCTCGATACTCCCCACGTCCTCTCCTCGCAATTTAGCCGACTATTATGCCACGTCATTCCGTTCAGTGTTGTGACAGCGCCAGTACGGAGACTGAACGGAAACTAGATAATAAGGCTAACCATCATTAAGAAAACTTCACCCGCTCACGCTTGAGTCGCTGGCTGCTGCGGGCAATTATTACCCGTCATTTGAAGTTTGGGTGCGTTATGTCTGAGCAAGAGAAGAAGCGTCAGGAAGCGCTTGTCCGGCAGCGTTATTACAGGGAGCGTCAACGTGCCGAGGGATTCAAGCAAAGTACCCTCTGGATTCACGGTGAAGCCGAAGCCCAGGGCCGGCTGGCTGCTCGTGAAGGAAAGCCGTTGCTGCCCATGCAGTCTCATGATCCTGTCAGTTGGGCGGTCGGCTGGGTAGCTGAAAAGCTGCGAACCCGAGAATAGTCAGCACTTTTCTCAGGCGGTCACGCCACACGTGCGAAACGTATGGCGCACTGTTGATTGCAGCAGGATCAGCACCTGTTCGAACGCTGTCCTGTCAGGGCGTTTCGAATTTCGAGTTGCTCCGGTCCGCGTAGATGGCGCTCATCACGGCGATATCATTGCTGCTGAGCGTCTTGCCCACATTGATGATCTCGAAATCGCCGAGGGTCAGGCCGTTGGGGATATCGAAATGCATGACCGAATCACGATCGTAAGCCGAATGGTGGAAATCGGCGGCCTCGTACCTGTCGAAGAAATTGATATTGATCTCTTCGTCACTCAAACCGGTTTGCGAAAGCAGTGAGCGCACCAGTGGTTCGTTCCAGGGGATGTTTGCCTGCGGATGTTGATGCTCGTGAACCGCGCCCAATGCGTGTCCGAATTCATGCAGAACGATACGCGTCAGGTCCGGCATTGGTTTCAGGTCCGCCGCGTACAGTTCTTTGACGTTGAACTCCATGGTCGATTCATCAGGCTCGGCCAGCAGGGTATCGGTGCCTATGGCGCTCCAGTTCAGATGTTCATTGAAGCCAATTCGGATATCGCTCGCTCCGTCCGTCACGAACTCGAATTTCAGGTTTATGTGCGGCAGCCATTTGCTTGCCGCTTCCACGATGGGGGCTGTGAGGGTGGCTGGAGGATTCTTAAGGAAAAGAACTTTAAGGGTTCGCCCGCGAGCCCAGTATTTGCTGAACGAAACCAGCAGGCGCGCCTGCTGCCTTGGCTGGCCGGTGTCGTCGGTTTCCGAGTTGTAAGCAGGATTGATAGCCGCGTTGGCGGGATTTTCGTGAATCGCTGCTTCATACGAAGCCTGGTGATTTCCAGCGCTGCGCATGCAGCAGGATGCGGGCAGTTTTACGCCTTTGGGAGCAGTGGATGCGGGCATGGGATTGGCCTTCATGGTGATTCGCTCCGTGTCCGGAAGCATGAAAAATGAAGGTTGAGAGTACGTTCACGCAGCGGGCGGGAGGTGGTAACTAATTACCCCGCCGCACATTGCATGCGGCGGGGTGATTTTTTTGGGTTTGGCTTTTACTTGCTCAGGAAGGCTCGGATACGTTCGGCCGCTTCGATGCATTCCGCCAATGGTGCCACGAGTGCCAGACGCACCCGGCCTGCGCCAGGGTTGACGCCGTCCACTTCGCGGGAAAGGTACGAGCCCGGTACTGCGGTGACGTGCTGATCGACGAACAGATCGCGGCAAAATGCAGCGTCATCGGTACCAACATTCGGCCACAGGTAAAAGCCGCCGTCCGGGCGCTGAACGTCGAGCACCGGGCTCAGGATGTCGAGCACCGCAGCGAACTTCTCGCGGTACAGATCACGGTTGGCGCGTACGTGCTCCTCATCATTCCAGGCCGCGATGCTGGCCAGTTGAGTCTGAACCGGCATGGCGCAGCCGTGGTAGGTCCGATACAGCAGGAAGGCCTTGAGGATCTCCGCGTCACCCGCCACAAAACCGGAGCGCAGGCCCGGCAGATTGGAGCGCTTGGACAGGCTGTGGAAGACCACGCAGCGTTTGAAATCCTTGCGGCCCAGCTCGACGCAGGCGCTGAGCAGGCCCGGCGGCGGGGTTTGTTCGTCGAAGTACAGCTCGCTGTAGCACTCGTCCGCAGCAATGACAAAGTCATGTTCGTCAGCCAGGGCAATGAGCTTTTTCAGGGTTTCAACCGGAATCAGTGCGCCGGTCGGGTTGCCCGGCGAGCACAGAAAGAGGATCTGGCAACGCTTCCAGATATCCGGGCTGACGGCATCGAAATCGGGATTGAAACCTTTCTCGCTCAGGCATGGCAGGTAGTGCGGCTGGGCTCCGGCCAGAAAAGCGGCGCCTTCGTAGATCTGGTAAAACGGATTCGGGCTGATCACCAGGCCGTCATCACTGCGATTGACCACGGTCTGGGTGAAGGCGAACAGCGCTTCGCGCGTGCCATTGACCGGTAGTACATTGCGCGCCGGATCGATCCAGCCCTGTGGCACGTCGAACCGACGGCTGCACCAGCCGGCAATGGCTTCGCGCAGTGCCGGAATACCCAGCGTGGTCGGGTAAACCGCCATCTGATCAAGGTTGTCGGCCAGCGCCTTGGCAACGAAATCGGGGGAGCGGTGCTTCGGTTCGCCAATCGACAGCGCTACCGGCCGCTTTTCCGGATTGGGCGTTACGCCGGCCAGCAAAGCGCGCAGCTTCTCGAACGGGTAAGGCTGAAGCAGTTGCATGGCGTTATTCATGGAACGTGTTCCTCAATGAGCTGCGTTGAGTCGATTCGTATGACCGAGTATTCATATGCTGATCCGTAAATCGCCGCCTGGCTCTGAGTTGACGCTCAGTTGCTTGACGATTGCATCCTGCAACTGGCGGCACAATTGTGGATCGGACAGTGGGTGATTGTTGGCGTCGGTGATGAAGAACACGTCTTCCACACGTTCGCCCAGCGTCGCAATCTTGGCGTTTTGCAGGGACAGGTCGAATTCCAGGAAAATTTTGCCGATGCGCGCCAGCAGGCCGGGGCGATCCGGTGCCAGCAACTCGAGTACGGTCACCGGACGCTGGGCGTCGTTGTGAATGGTGACTTGCGGTGCGAAAGCAAAGTGCTTGAGCTGCCGTGGCACGCGGCGCTTGATGATTGTCGGGTAATCATCCGGGTTGCGCAGGGCCTCGGTCAGGCCTTCGCGGATATCCTGAATCCGCTCCGGATTGTTGCCGATCGAACCGCCTTCATGGTCGAGAACGATGTAGGTGTCGAGTGTGAATTTGCTGCTGGACGTAATAATACGCGCGTCATGAATGTTCAGGTTCAGCTGGTCCATCGCCGCCACGGTCACCGCGAAGAAATCATGCTGATCCGGGGCGTAAATGAAGATCTGTGTACCGCCCTCGAATTCACGCTGCGTGGTCTCCTTGATCAGCACCAACGGACCGCCGTCGGCCGGTTGCTGCAGAATTGCATCGCTATGCCAGGCCACATCGCCTGCGGTGTGACGCAGGAAGTAATCGTCGCCCAGCGCTGACCAGAGCTGCTCGACGTCATCCGGATCGGTGCCGTTGCGTACCAGAATATCCAGCGCGGCAGTCTGTGTGCGACGAATCTGTTCTTCGCGGTCGACCGGATTTTCCAGGCCGCGGCGCAAGGCTCGCTTGGTCTCGGTGTACAGCTGGCGCAGCAGGCTGGCACGCCACGAGTTCCAGAGCGTCGGATTGGTCGCATTGATGTCGGCGACGGTCAGCACATACAGGTAATCCAGATGCACTTCATCGCCCACGAACTGGGCAAAGTCGTGGATGACCTGCGGGTCGGAAAGGTCCTTGCGCTGGGCGGTGGTTGACATCACCAGGTGGTTGCTCACCAGCCAGACGATGAGCCGGGTGTCCCACGCAGGCAGATGATGGCGCGTGCCGAACGCCTGTGCGTCGATTGCGCCCAGCTCCGAGTGATCACCGCCACGACCCTTGCCGATGTCGTGATAAAGCCCGGCCAGGTAGATCAACTCCGGCTTGGGCAGACGGCCCATGATCTTGCTGGCCAGCGGAAATTTCTCGGACACTTCGGTGTATTGCAGCTTGCGCAGGTGTTTGATCAGATTCAGCGTGTGCGCATCGACGGTATAGATGTGAAACAGGTCATGCTGCATCTGGCCGACGATATGGCCGAACTCGGGCAGGTACAGGCCGAGAATGCCGTAGCGGTTCATCCGGCGCAGGTTGCGATGAATGCCGATTTCGCACTTGAACAGCTCGATGAACAGGCTGGTGTTGCGAATATCATTGCGGAAGTCATCGTTGATCAGGTGACGATGTTCACGCAGCAAACGAATGGTATCGGCACGCACACCCTTTATTTCCGGATGCTGGGCCATGAGCACGAAGATTTCGATCATGGCAAACGGGGTGCGCTTGAAGACGTTCGGGTGGGTAGCTTCTATATAGCCGTCGTGCAACTGAAAGCGTGAATTGATCGGCTGTGCCGTACCGCTGTCGTCGGAAAGAATCACTTCTTCGAAATGCTGGATGATCAGATCGCTGAGTTCGGCGATGCTCATGACCACTCGGTAGTACTTCTGCATGAAGCGCTCTATGGCCAGCTTGGCATCGTTGTCTTCATAGCCCAGCAAGCCGGCGATGCGTACCTGATAATCGAACAGAAGCCGGTCCTCGGAGCGTCCGGCCAGCATGTGCAGCGCGTAACGCACCTTCCACAAAAACTCCTGAGAGGAGGCGAGCAGGGCGTTTTCGCTGCCCAGCAGGAAGCCTTCGCCTGCCAGCGCATGCAGGTTCAGCGTGCCGTACTGGCGTCGCGCTACCCAGAGGATGGTCTGAATATCGCGCAGGCCGCCTGGAGAACCCTTGACGTTGGGTTCCAGGTTGTATTCGGTGTCGTTGTACTTGTGGTGACGTTTTTTCTGTTCCGCGTGCTTGGCGAGGAAGAACTCCTTGCTTGGCCACATGTGCTCGGTGCTGGTGACTTCCAGCATGCGCTGGCGCAGATGCTCGGGACCGGCGATGGTGCGGCTTTCCATCAGATTGGTGATCACGGTCAGGTCGGCGCGGCCTTCCTGTGCGCATTCGTTGACCGAGCGTACGCTCTGTCCGACTTCCAGGCCGATGTCCCACAGCAGCGTCAGAAACCGCTCGATGGGTTCGCGGAAAACTTCGTGGTCGTCGCTGTCCAGCAGGATCAGCAGATCGATGTCCGAGTACGGGTGCAGCTCGCCGCGGCCGTACCCACCCACCGCCAGGAGCGCGATGTCGGCGTCTTCACTCCATTCGAACTGATCCCAGGCCTTTTGCAGGATGTTATCGACAAACCATGCCCGGTCCTCGATCAGTCGTCGAATGTCACGGCCCGACCGGAAGCGCTCATCAAGGACGTCTCTCGCTTTGCGGATGGCCTTCTTGAACGCAGCGATGGGGCTGGCTTTCAAGGCCAGTTCGGCCTGGAACTGGCCACGATCGAACAAGTCTGGATCTACTTGCGGCATTGAGCAGTATTCCTCGTGTCGGGCTGTGCAAGTGACGGGCCTGGGTTCAGCCGGGCAGACTCGGGTCAGGGAGCCTTTTGGGCAATGGTGTCGTCGCTGCGCAAGGTGAAGATTTCGTAACCGTCGGCGGTCACCAGCAGCGTGTGCTCCCATTGCGCCGAGAGCTTGCGGTCCTTGGTGATCGCCGTCCAGCCATCGCCGAGGATCTTGGTTTCAGGGCGCCCCTGGTTGATCATCGGCTCGATGGTGAAGGTCATGCCTTCCTGCAGTTCGATACCGGTTCCGGCCTCGCCAAAGTGCATGACCTGCGGCTCTTCATGAAACACCTTGCCGATGCCATGACCACAGAACTCGCGAACCACGGAGAAACCGTTCTTTTCAGCGTGTTTCTGGATGACGGCACCGATGTCCCCCAGGCGCGTGCCGGGCTTGACGATTTCGATGGCCTTGTACAGGCACTCCTGAGTCACCTTCGACAGGCGCTCGGCCCATACCGGAACGGTGCCGACATGGAACATCCTGCTGGTGTCGCCATGGTAGCCGTCCTTGATGACAGTGACGTCGATGTTCAGCGAGTCACCGTCCTTCAGCTTCTTGTCGCTCGGGATGCCGTGGCAGACCACCTGGTTGATCGAGGTGCAGATCGACTTGGGGAAGCCCTTGTAGTTCAGCGGGGCCGGGATCGCCTTCTGTTCGTTGACGATATAGTCGTGGCAGAGGCGGTCCAGCTCTTCGGTGGTCACACCGGGCTTGACGTGCGGCGCTATCATTTCCAGAACATCGGCGGCCAGGCGACCGGCGATGCGCATCTTTTCGATGTCTTCCGGGGTTTTGAGGGTGATGGTCATACGAATTCTCTCGGCGTGGCAGGCACGCGGTTGGTGCGCAAAGGCGCAATTCTATCAGACCGCCGGTGCCGGGTAATCATCGCTTCCTTCTATAGGCTGTCCATGAAGCTGCAAAGTCACCGCAAAACAAGCACTTGATGGGAGTTCCGTTCTCTTCCCTTTTATGATATAAAATGCGCCGCTTTCCAAGGTCCGTCCTTGAAGCACAAACCCACACACGTGTCGACACGATGACCTGGGTGCCCTTGGCAGATGCCATTGGTTGGTCATTGGGATACGTGGAGGCCTAACCCGACTTATCAAGGAACTATTTATGTCCCAAGTCAATATGCGCGATATGCTGAAGGCTGGTTGCCACTTCGGCCACCAGACCCGTTACTGGAATCCGAAAATGGGTAAGTACATTTTCGGCGCGCGTAACAAGATTCACATCATCAACCTTGAAAAAACCCTGCCTATGTTCAACGAAGCTCTGACTTTCGTTGAGCGCCTGGCTTCGGGCAAAAACAAGATTCTGT
>Ga0308164_10000456_pt1 | contig 70325 bp, 73 predicted proteins | sample PhyTR2_FD_201031 | JGI IMG/M metagenome (GOLD analysis project Ga0308164, IMG submission 201031) | Phyllosphere microbial communities from UC Gill Tract Community Farm, Albany, California, United States - DLSLT.R2 | ecosystem: Host-associated > Plants > Phyllosphere > Unclassified | place: USA... | reverse complement strand
GGGAGCTTAAAGATGATATTGACGCTAAAATTATTTTAGGAAACACTTATCACTTATATCTCAGACCAGGGCTTGATGTGATTGAAGGTGCCGGCGGACTGCATAAATTCATAGGCTGGGACCGTCCTATACTTACAGACAGCGGTGGTTATCAGGTATACTCATTGAGTAAGGTAAATAAGATCAAAGAAGAGGGTGTAACCTTCCGTTCGCATATAGATGGCTCAAAACATTTGTTTACTCCGGAATATGCAATGGACATTCAGCGTACCATTGGCGCTGACATTATTATGGCCTTTGACGAATGTACGCCATATCCTTGTGATTACAAGTATGCAGCAAATTCTATCAACATGACCCATCGCTGGTTAAAACGCTGCTGCACGCGTTTCGATACTACGGAACCCAAATATGGATTTGACCAGACCCTTTTCCCTATTGTTCAGGGTTCAGTATACAAAGACCTAAGGGTTAAATCAGCAGAGTTTATTGCTAAAATGGACCGCGAAGGTAATGCTATCGGTGGTTTATCTGTTGGTGAACCCGCTGAAGAAATGTACGCCATGACTGAGGTAGTTTGTAATGTATTGCCAGTTGAAAAACCACGTTACCTGATGGGTGTTGGTACACCAATCAATATATTAGAAAATATTGCGTTAGGTATAGATATGTTTGATTGCGTAATGCCAACCAGAAATGCAAGGAACGGTATGCTCTTTACCAGGAATGGTATAATTAATATTGGAAACAAAAAATGGGCTGATGACTATTCACCACTGGACGCGGATAGTGACCTTTACGCTGATCAGGTTTATTCAAAAGCATACCTAAGGCACCTTATGCATTCAAAAGAAATGTTGGGCGCCCAAATTGCAACACTGCACAATCTTCATTTTTACCTGTGGCTGGTTAAGGAGGCACGTGAAAAAATTATTAGTGGTGAGTTTTACGCCTGGAAAAACAAAATGGTAACTATATTGGGTAACAAACTGTAAATGGATATCATCAAGGGAAGAATCAAGATTATTGACCGCTTTATTATAGGCAAGTATCTGGGTACATTTATTTTTACCTTATCTATATTTGTGGTGATCATTGTGATTTTCGACCTTTCTGAGAAACTTGATGATTTTCTTGGTAATAATCTGAGTTTCTGGCAGGTGATCACCCTGTACTATGCAGGTTCTATTCCTTTCTATGTAAACATGCTGTCGCCCCTGATCAACTTTATTGCCGTAATATTCTTTACGGCAAAAATGGCCGACCAGACGGAGATTGTACCTATCCTGAGCGGAGGGGTAAGTTTTAACCGCTTCCTTCTCCCCTACTTTATTTCTGCTTTTATTATTTTTGCGGCCAATCTTGGAGCAAACCTGTATATCCTGCCACATACCAACCAGCTGAAAAACAGCTTCGAGAATAACTATATCAAAAAGAACGACCCCTCAAGTAAGTCTAACATTCACATGAAACTGGATGATAACACTTACATCTATATGGAAAGTTTTGACAACAAAACAAAATCCGGATATAGGTTTTCTCTGGATAATTTTAAAGGAGATGTGCTTACTAAAAAACTGATGGCCGATCAGATTAAATGGGATTCAGTAAAACACAGCTGGAAACTCAGTACGTATTCGATCAGGACAGTTAATGGTTTGAAGGAAACTATGGTAAACGGTATGGCTAAAGAAAAAGATACTGTGCTGGATATGCGGCCGGATGATTTCTCTGCTTATGAAAACGTTTATGAAAACCTGAGCAATACCGAGCTTTCAGATAAGATCAATAAAGAAAAAATTCGTGGTACAGGAATATGGAATGATTTGCTTTTTGAACAGTACAAACGATGGTTTCAGCCCTTGTCTGCCTTTGTACTTACACTCATAGGTGTGGCGCTGTCATCACGGAAAGTAAGGGGCGGTGTCGGATTGCCGCTTGGGATAGGAATTTTCATCAGCTTTCTCTATATAGTAGTTAATCAATTTGCCAAAATGTTTTCTATTAAGGGAGGTATACCTCCTCTTTTAGCAGTACTTATGCCAACTATATTCTTTGGGTTATTAGGCTTGTACCTGTTAAAAAAAGCACCGAAATAATGACCGACAACGTATACTCCACTAATAAGAATTTACTGATACTGCATTTTACTGTACTGATCTGGGGTTTCACCGGTATACTGGGGGCGCTGATTTCTGTTGATGCCGTGCAGCTGGTATGGTACCGGGTTTTAATTGCCAGTGTTACGCTGTTTGTATATTTTACCCTGAGCGGCCTGAGCCTTAAGGTAAGTAAAAAACAATTTCTGCAGTTCTTCTTTACCGGCAGCATAGTAGCATTGCACTGGATCCTTTTTTTCCAGGCAATCAAGGTATCTACCGTATCGGTCACACTGGTATGCCTCTCATCCTTTACTTTATTCACGGCCATCCTTGAGCCGCTGATTAAAAGAACGGCCATACAATTAAGTGATGTATTTATAGGCCTGGTGATTATAGCCGGTATTTATATGATCTTTAAATTTGAAAGTAATTATACTGCTGGAATTATCTTCGGTCTTTCTGCTGCTGTAGCATCTAGTTTATTTTCTATTCTGAATTCAAACTTCGCACAGAAAAGCGATGCCCGGGTTATTGGTTTTTACGAATTGTCTGGCGCCTTTTTCTGGATTACAGTGTATCGATTATTTGATCATAGTCTGCTTACGGAGCGTTTTGCCTTAAGCGGATCCGATTGGGCATACCTGATGATATTAGGAACAATCTGTACGGCACTGGCCTATATTGCCGGCGTATCTGTAATGCGTACCCTTTCAGCATTTCGCGTGGCACTGATCAGTAACCTTGAACCTGTTTATGGTATCATTCTGGCATTTATATTCTTCGGGCATAAAGAAACTATGTCTGTAGGTTTTTACGCTGGCTCAACACTTATCCTCGGCGCAGTCTTTCTCTATCCTGTATACAAGAAAAGAAGAAACAAAAGCTAAACAGGCTGGTAAGCTGATAAACTATTCAATCCGGTTTTTATGGTTTTGAAATGAAATGCTGTATCTTCAAAACGCTGTTAAGCTGTTTAATAACCAATAATGCACCCCAACAAAAAACACATCACCCCGTTTACTGCTATTTTAGTATTACTTATTTTAAGTTTATCGGCAAATCGCAGCTTTGCCCAGGTCTTTGGCGGGGAACAGAACCCTCCGGGAGTAAAATGGAGAGAAATACATACTGCCGGCTTCCGGCTAATTTATCCGGCAGAACTTGAAACTGAGGCACAACGGATGGCTAATACCATTCCTTCAATTTTTCCAAAAGTAGGCAGAAGCCTGAATGTAAAGAAAACCTCTTTGCCAATTATATTTCAGAACCGTGGTGTAATAGCAAACGGATTTGTACAGCTGGCACCAAAGAAATCAGAGTTCAATACTACGCCACCACAACAGTTTGATAGTCAGGATTGGTTAAATAACCTTGCTGTACATGAACTCAGGCATGCTGCACAGTTTGACCAGTTAACGAATGGCCGTGCCTATCCTTTCCCTGAGGAGGTTTATTTTGCATTAATGGGCGTAAGCATACCACTATGGTATTTTGAAGGGGATGCAGTAAGTACAGAAACATCCTTAACGCATGCTGGCCGCGGCAGACAGCCAAACTGGATCATGCCTTACCGTACAGCATTGCTGCAGGGAAAAAAGTATTCTTATAGCAAGGCGAACTTTGGGTCAGAAAAAGATATCACCCCTGGTTATTATCAGCTGGGCTATCTTCTTTCTTCACAAATACGTGAGAAAGCTGGCAAGTTTGTGTTTGACAGTGTGCTGAACGATATCAAGAGGCGTCCCTTAAGGCTGTATCCCTTTGCTGGCAGTCTGAAAAAGTATAGTGGTAAAACTGGAACTGAATGGTATGAGGCCAGTACAAACAGGTTGCTGAGAGAATGGGAAAAACAGGCTGAACTTAATCCAGCTGCCGTATATCCGGCATTAAACAGACCTGCAGCTTACGAAACCAATTACTTTCTGCCCGTGCAGCTGCCCGGGGGCAAGATTCTTACACTCAAAACAAGCAAAGCAGCCGCTCCTGCATTTGTACTGATTGGCCCGGATAAAAAAGAAACCCGGCTAAAAGGAATTGGACAACAGGAACAGCCATGGTTTAGTTATGCCAAAGGAAAGATTGTATGGGATGAAATCAGATATGATCCGCGGTATTTACAGCGAACCTATAGCGTGGTTTGCAGTTATGATTTAACGACCCGTATGGTAAAAACACTGACACGTAAATCAAGGATTTTTTCTCCCTCACTTTCTGCAGACGGACAAAAAATCACTGCTGTTGAGATAGACCTCAGCAATAAAGTGCACCTGATAATATTGGACGCCCGTACGGGAAAAACTATTCATCAGTTTCCCAACCCAGGTAACCTGCTGATCCAGACCCCATCCTTTGATAATAGCGGTAAAGTCATTACTTATATTAGTGTTACTGAAAAAGGTAAGGCGCTCTGGACAGTTGATATGAACGGGCAGACCAAAAAACTGATCACTGAAATCCCGCAGCAACTAAGCAGGCCGGTATATATTGGTCAGCAAATTGCCTTTAACGCCCATTTTAATGGGATCGACAATCTCTATACCCTTGATCCGGCTTCAAAAAAAATACAAGCCCTTACTGCTGCGAAATTTGGCGCATTTAATGTCAGCCCAATTGCAGGTACAGACAGCATCATGTTTAACAATTATAACCTGTACGGATATGAGGTAGCCAAAACCAGGTTACAACAGACTCCGGCGGGTAAAAACACCTTTGTTTATCTCGGCGCGGCTGCAGAAAAACAGGAAAATACAGGCAACGTTTTTGCTGAGATTGCAGACAGCACCTTTATTTCTAAGCCTTACCATGCTTTAGGCAATCTATTTAATTTTCATAGTATTATACCAGTAGTTGAAAATGAGTATCAGGCCGGCCTGCAGCTGAAATCAAATAACCTTTTAAATACGGTAGACAGCTATGCAGGTGTGAATTACCTGAGAGACCTTGGCCGGTTCCAGTATAATGCCGGTATAAGTATCAAAACCTTTTATCCAATTATTAACCTGAGCTATAGGAACCGGCCCAGACGTACGTTTTATGGCTCTACCCGTGGCATACAGGAAGGCAATTTCCGGGAAAATTACTATGGACTGCAGGCTATTATTCCCTATAGTTTCCAATCGCAAAACCAGAATTACAGCTTTTCTGTAAATGCCGGGACCAGTTATACCCAAAGATATGCGCCAGAGAATATGCCGGCCAATTATGTAACGCGCATAAAACTTCCTTTAGAAACAAGTTTCACCTTTTCACATACCATCAGAACAGCAGAAAGAGATATTGCACCGCGCTGGGCTCAGATATTGCGGTTTAGTTATTTGAGTCAGCCTTTTGACAGTAAGCTGAGCGGCAATTTGTTTGCTGCAGAAGGTTTCTTTTACTTTCCCGGAATTCTAAAAAATCATACATTCCTCGCTAACTTTAATTATCAGGAATCTACGGGGATCAGAATTTACACGAATGATATTGGCACGGTTTACGGTTATAATAATATCATGGCAAAAAGTAAATTAAGAAATACTCTTTTGCTAAACTATCGTTTCCCTATTGCCTTTCCAGATGCAGAGGTTGGTCCACTGGCCTATATCAGAAACGTCCGTGGGGGCGTATTTTGTCACTATGAAAATATAGGCATGGAAACGGATCTTTCAGAACCAAAGACCTATGGATTTGAATTACATGGAAACATGAATATACTGCGTTACCAGCCAAACCTTGATTTGGGTACAAGATTTGTGTTTGTTAACCGTGAATACCATCATAAACCCATATTTGAACTCATTGTAAACTATACCTTTTAAGCTTATGCGTCCTAAAACTATCTTCATTATTATCTTCACTGTTGTCATTACTATTTTTTTAATGATGAATACGGACAAGGTTCCATTCGACTATATTTTCGGAGAAGCCCAGATTTCTAAGCTGGTAGTAGTAGGGGTATGTACTTTATTTGGTTTCATTTTAGGGTACTGGGCAGGAAGGCCAAGAACAGTAATTAGTACGTATGACCAGAAATACGATGAGCATAACGATCATAAACCTATCGATACCCCGAAAGATGGATTGAGTGAAGAAGACCGTGAATATATCAGCTAAAAAAGCAAAGGCCCCGATTATTAATCAGGGCCTTTTTAATAATTACATTTCAAAACAAACTCGTACTAAGATAAGCCCAGGGCTAAATCAGCAAGAATATCGTTTATATGCTCCAAACCTATTGAAAGACGGATACTGCCCTGTTCTATACCTACAGAAAGACGTTCCTCTTCAGATAATTTGGAATGGGTACTGGTAGCCGGATGGGTTACAATAGAACGGGTATCACCGAGATTGGATGAAACAGAGAACATTTTCATTTTATCCATAAACGCTGCAGCTGCTGCCGCACCGCCTTCAATCACCATTGTCACTATACCACCGCCCTGTTTCATCTGCTTTTTGGCAATCTCATACTGAGGATGCGAAGGCAGGAAAGGGTAGCGGACTTTTACAATTTTAGGGTGCGACTCGAGGAATTCTGCCACCTTTAACGCATTTTCACAATGTCTGTCCATACGCACCGCTAGTGTTTCTAAACTCTTAGACAATATCCAGGCATTAAATGGAGACATGGCTGGACCACTGTGTCTGGCAAAAGCTTCAATCTGTCTGATAATTTTATCAGTTGCCAGGATAACTCCACCTAAAGTACGTCCTTGTCCGTCGATAAATTTAGTTGCTGAGTGAATAGATATATCTGCGCCGTATTTAATAGGCTGCTGCAAATATGGTGTAGCAAAGCAGTTGTCTACCACCAGCATAATATTATGTCTTTTTGCAAAAGCACCAATCCATTCCAGGTCAATAATTTCTATACCTGGGTTAGAAGGTGTCTCAATAAAAATCATTTTTGTGTTGGGCTGTACACCTTTTTCCCATTGTTCCTTATCATCAAGGTCTGCGTAAGTATAAGAAACATTCCATTTCGGAAACACACCATTCAACAGCTGATGAGTTGAACCAAATACAGCACGGCTGGATAAAATATGATCTCCCGCGCCTAGAAAGGTGGCAAAGGTTGTAAATATTGCCGCCATTCCTGTAGCAGTAACCCAGCCAGTTTCTGCACCTTCAAGTGCTGCCATCTTTTCAATCAGCTCTGTAGTGTTTGGATTTGCATACCGACTGTAAACATTCCCCTCTTTTTCATTAGCGAACAGGGCACGCATGTCTTCAGAATCATCAAAGCGGTAACCTGATGTTAAATATAATGGTACCGAATGTTCTTTGTACTGGCTCCGCCCTGCCTGGAGACGGATAGCTATGGTTTCAAAATTATCTTCTTGCATAGTATTAGTTGTGGATGGTATATGTAAAATTTATTTTGGCCGAACGGCTTAGAATATTGGAAACTGAACAGTACTTATTAAATGTAAGGTCGAGCGCACGTTCTACCTTCTGAACATTCAACTGGCCAAAAAGATCAAAGTGTATATTAATGTTTTCAAAAATAGCAGGTACTTCATCATCTCTACGGCTGGCAGTGATTTTAATCTTCAAGTCATTCAGCTGTTCTTTTTGTTTGTTGAGCACATTGATCATATCTATGGCACTGCATCCGCCAAGGCCTACCAGCAACATCTCCATTGGCCTGAATCCCTGGCCCTCACCTCCTATTGCAGGATTAGCATCCAGCTCAACCGTCTGTCCTACTGCATTTTCAGCTACAAAGTTGAATTTGTTGTTCTTGCGTGTTAAGTTAATCTCCATTACCCTATATGTTATAATATACTTTGTTGTCGGTTTCGAGTTGCGGCAGCTTCACTGCCTTTTCAAATAAGGCAAATACACTAGATCCGCTGCCACTCATCAATGCAAATGTAGCACCGGCGAGATAAAGCTGTTCTTTTATTCGGGATATTTCCGGATATTTTACAAAAATACGGTCTTCAAAATCGTTTTTCAACTTGCCTCTCCATTCTGTAACCGGCAGACTGATCAGCTCTTTAAGATTTACTTCTGGAAGGGCAGGACTCAGGCCCGCATAGGCATCGGCTGTAGAAACATGTACAGCCGGCTTAACCAGTACTTTAAAGTAATGAGACAGATCTACTTCCAGATCCTCAAACCGGTCACCCTTATCAAAAGCATATACAGGCTTATTCGTAATAAAAAAGGCACAATCAGCACCCAGCTGCCTTGCATAATCTTCCATTTTACCTGCACTCATTTCCAGCGCAAACTTGTCATTGATTAGTTTGATCAGAAAAGCTGCGTCTGCAGAGCCTCCCCCCAAACCTGCGCCCACTGGTATATTTTTAAGCAATGTAATTTTCAGTGCTGGCAGATCATAATCGCTCCTGAGCAGATTATATGCCTTCAGGCAGATATTGTCTTTATTGTCGCCCGGTATAAAAATCCCTGCAGCTTCAAAACTGGTTTCATTTGATACAGTAATTTCCAGTACATCGTAAAGCTTAACCGGGTAGAATACTGTTTCCAGGTTATGATACCCATCAGGCCTTTTCCCGGTAACATTTAGACCCAAATTAATTTTGGCATTTGCAAAAGCAAGCATCGCTGAATTTTAAAGATTGAAAAGCAAACTTAAAGATTTACCAGGTAGTTTGAAACCTTTAAGCCATAAAAACAATTGAAAGTACTCATGACTGTTAACCAGCCGCATTACATATCTGTTGTTAGAATATTACATTCATTATAACTACTTTAAGCTTACAAACTATTAATAGATTAATATATACATTAGCTAAGTAATTTTTTATTTTAGTTTTGTATCCTTAAATCTCCAATCACTGTAATGAAACAATATCTTGATTTGATGCAGCATGTGCTGGATAACGGCGCACAAAAACACGACAGGACGGGCACAGGAACAATCAGCGTATTTGGTTATCAAATGCGTTTCAACCTTCAGGAAGGCTTTCCTATGGTCACTACAAAAAAGCTACATTTAAAATCTATTATTCATGAACTGATCTGGTTTTTGACTGGTGATACCAATATTAAGTACCTGAAAGATAATGGGGTAAAAATATGGGACGAATGGGCAGATGAAAATGGCAACCTGGGCCCTGTTTATGGATCACAATGGAGATCATGGCCAACACCAGATGGCAGGCATATTGATCAGATCAGCAATATTATCAATACTATTAAAACCAACCCCGATTCGAGAAGAATTATTGTATCTGCATGGAACGTTGCTGATATTGATCAGATGGCTCTCCCACCATGTCATGCTTTCTTTCAGTTTTACGTTGCAGATGGCAAACTGAGCTGCCAGCTGTATCAGCGCAGTGCAGATATATTTCTTGGTGTTCCCTTCAATATTGCCTCTTACGCCCTGCTCACCATGATGGTAGCACAGGTATGCGGACTGGAATATGGCGACTTTATCCATACTCTTGGAGATGCACACTTATATAACAATCATATCGATCAGGCAAAATTACAGTTAAGCAGAACAGCCCACCCACTTCCTCAGATGGAAATTAATCCTGATGTAAAAGATATCTTTAGTTTCAGATTTGAAGATTTCACACTTAAAAACTATGAAGCCCACCCACATATTAAAGCTGCAGTTGCCGTATGATCATTTCTAGTATAGCAGCCATAGCGGAAAACAACGCCATAGGAAAAAATAACCAGCTGCTCTGGCGCCTGCCTGCAGATCTTAAACATTTTAAGGAAATAACTACCGGCCACACCGTCATCATGGGCCGTAAAACTTTTGAATCTGTAGGCAAACCATTGCCTAACCGACGCAATATTGTTATTACCCGCAGTAACACACTTAACATTGAAAATGTTGAAGTTGTTAATTCAATTGAGCAGGCTATAGCACTTTGTAATCAGGATGAAGAAGTGTTTATTGTGGGAGGAGCTGAAATCTATCAGGCAGCAATGGACATCACAAATCAGATCTATCTTACAGTAGTGCATGCCAATTTTGAGGCAGATACCTACTTCCCGGAAATAGACCCGATGATATGGGAGCAAACAGCAGTTGAGAAGCATGAGGCCGACGAAAAAAACCCTTTTGCTTATACATTTTCAACCCTGATACGCAAATAGTTCAATATCCCTAATAAATATTATATAAGGCTGACTATTAATTAAAAAATTAATTAGATTTGCCGACTTGTTGAAAAAAATAGACAGCATACAAATAATAACAAACAAAAATGCAAGGTAAAGGTTTTATTAAATTTATGGCAATACTTCTAGGTATTGTCTGTGTGTATTCACTCTCGTTCAATCTCGTTACTTCGAAGGTAGAAAAAGACGCAAAAGCATATGCTAAGGGCGACCTGGTAAAGGAAAAAGCTTATCTGGACTCAATGTCTACCGTTCCAGTTTATCCGGTATTCGGATTTGACTATCAGTTCTGTAAAGGAAAAGAAATCAACCTGGGTCTTGACCTAAAAGGTGGTATGAACGTAACGATGGAAATTTCGTTAGGTGAATTGGTTAAGTCTTTAGCTAACAATACTGATGATGCCAACTTTAACAAAGCATTATCAAATGCACAAACGCAGTTAAATGCCGGTGGTAAAGATTTCATCAGTTTGTTTGTAAATGAATTTGAAAAACTTAGCCCAAATGTAAAACTTGCAGATTATTTCTCTAACCAGGATAATGCAAAAGATTTAAAAGCTAACGCCAGCAATTCTGATGTTAAAAGTTATCTGTCTAAAGAAGCAACGAGTGCTATTGACCGCTCATTCTTTATCATCAGAAGCCGTATTGACGGATTTGGTGTAGTAAGCCCTAACATGCAGAAACAGGAAGGTACTAACCGTATCCTGATTGAGATGCCAGGTGTACAGGACAAAGAAAGGGTTCACAAATTACTACAGGGTTCTGCAGAACTGCAGTTCTGGCAGGTATATCAAAATGAAGAGGTTTACCCGATCATGGAGAACATCAACAAAACCCTTGCTACTGTATTGAAAGATACTACATCTGCAGCAGTCAAAGATACTTCTTCAAAAGGTACCGGCGCACTGGCTAACCTTGCTAAAAAATCAGTTACCGGCGGTAAAGATTCTACTGATACCAAAACTGCTGAATTAGCAAAAAGCAATCCTTTGTTTGCCGTATTAAATGTTCCAACTTACCAGGCAACTAATGGACAGCCTGCTTTACGTCCAGGTTCTACTGTAGGATGGGTTTCTCAAAAAGACACAGCCAAAGTAAATTCATATCTTAAAATACCTGAAATTGCTGCTATCATTCCACAGAGCCTTAAGTTTATGTGGAGTGTTCGTCCAATGGATGCAACTAAAGTTTTCGAACTTTATGCAATCAAATCTGTAAATCCAGATGGAAAACCAGATTTAGGTGGCGAAGCCATCAGCGATGCCCGTCATGATTATGATCAGAAAGGTAAGCCTGAAGTAACTATGTACATGACTGGCGAAGGTGCTCAGAAATGGAAAAAAATTACTGCAGAGGCTTCAGCTAATAAAGACAACCTGAAATCTATTGCTATCGTTCTTGATAACGCAGTTTACTCTGCACCTACTGTACAGAATGAAATTCCAAACGGTATTTCTTCAATCACTGGTAACTTCACCGTGAACGAAACACAGGATTTAGCAAATATCTTAAAAGCGGGTAAACTACCAGCTCCGGCACGTATTGTTGGAGAATATGTGGTTGGTCCTTCATTAGGTCAGACCGCTATCGACAATGGTTTACTATCATTTGTGCTTGCATTTGTGGTAATCCTTGTGTTTATGGCATTGTACTATAACAAAGCCGGATGGGTTGCCAACCTTGCATTGGTAATCAACCTGTTCTTCATTATGGGTATCCTGGTTTCACTTGGTGCGGTATTAACCTTACCTGGTATTGCAGGTATCGTATTGGTAATCGGTTTATCAGTGGATGCCAACATCCTGATCTTTGAGCGTGTAAGGGAAGAGCTGAACAGCGGCAAATCTACTGCAGTTGCTATTAAAGAAGGATTTAAACATGCAATGCCTTCAATCATTGACTCAAACGTTACGATCTTAATTTTAGGGGTTATCCTTTATGTATTTGGTAGCGGACCAGTTCAGGGTTTTGCAACTACACTTTGTATCGGTATCTTATCATCACTGTTCTGTGCAGTATTAATCTCACGTCTGGTATTTGAAGGATTGCTAAACAAGAATGCCAATATTACTTTTGGTAACAAAGCCACTATCCACGCTTTCAAAAACATTGCCTTTGATTTTGTTGGACGCAGAAAAATCTACTACGCTATCTCTTCAATCATCATTATTTTAGGTATTGTATTTTACTTCAAAAATGGTGGTTTAAGATTAGGTATTGATTTTAAAGGTGGCAGAACTTACATCGTTCATTTCGATAAAGGAATGGATACTGAAGATGTAAAAGCGAAATTAGCCCCTAGCTTCGAAAACGAAGAAATCCAGGTTAAAACTGCTGGTAGCGATAGTGAATTAAAAATCACTACTACTTACCATATTACTGATCAGGATAATGGTGCAGACAAATTAGTAGAAGACGCACTGAAAGCCGGTCTGGCAAAAACAGGAGCAAAATATACTATTGAAAGTAACCAGAAAGTAGGACCAATCATTGCAAGTGACTTAGTTTACAGTGCATACGGTGCTATCCTGTTCTCATGTTTAGTCATGTTTATCTATATCATTGTAAGGTTTAAAAAACTGAACTATGGTTTAGGTGCGGTTATCGCCTTGTTCCATGACGTTTTACTGGTATTATCATTCTATACTATTCTTGATGGTGTACTTCCTTTCTCTCTGGAGATTGGTCAGGATTTTATTGCGGCGATCTTAACCGTTATGTCTTACACTATGACAGAAACAGTAGTTGTATTTGACCGTATCCGTGAGAAACTAACTGAAGCAGGTAAAGAAGACCTTTACGGCGAAGAACGTAATACATTAATTAACTTTGCACTGAACAGTACCTTAAGCCGTACCATCCTGACATCATTAACAGTGTTCTTTGTATTGCTGGTTATCTTCATCTTTGGTGGAGAAAGTATCCGTGGATTTATCTTCGCATTACTGATTGGCCGTATCATTGGTACCTATTCATCATTATGTATCTCTACTCCAATTGTAATTGACTTAGGACAGAAAAAATTAAAATAAAGTTTTCGCACCATTATAAGATTAAGGCATCCCTATCAGGATGCCTTTTTTGTTATCTGCATATTTTGTTTAAATTGAGCAGCTCAGCCATATAACGATGAAAATAATTGAATGCCCGAGAGATGCCATGCAGGGCATCCATAATTTCATCCCTACACAACTTAAAGCAGATTATATCAATGCGCTGCTGCAGGTGGGTTTTGATACGATAGATTTTGGCAGTTTTGTATCGCCCAAAGCTATACCACAACTCAGTGATACCAGAGAAGTGCTGTCAAAGTTAAACCTTGACAACACACGCAGTAAACTGCTTGCCATTGTAGCCAATTTAAGAGGCGTAGAAGAGGCGATATCATTTCAGGAGATCAGTTATGTAGGTTTTCCCTTTTCCATCTCTGAAACCTTCCAGCAACGCAATACCAATTCCAGCATTGAGGCATCGCTGGTTACCGTAGAAAAAATGCTGGAGCTATGTGCGCGTAATGATAAAACAGGTGTAATTTATTTATCTATGGGCTTCGGTAATCCATATGGCGATCCATATCATACTGACATTGTGATGAGCCGTGCTTCTCAGTTAGTGGCACGTGGGGCGAAAATACTGTCACTTTCAGATACCACCGGCATGTCAGATCCTGCGAAGATTGCAGAGCTGGTACCTTTGCTGACTGATACATTTCCTGAAGTAGAAATAGGTCTGCATTTACACAGCACGCCGGAGACGCGTCTGGAGAAAATACAGGCAGCTTATGAAAGCGGATGTAAGAGATTTGACAGTGCTGTTAAAGGTTATGGGGGCTGTCCTATGGCGGCTGATGACCTGACAGGAAATATGGCCACAGAGGAGCTGATCTCCTATCTCTATAAAAAAGGAGAACAGCTTGGACTCGATGAAGTTAAATGGAAGGAAGCACTAACTCTATCCGAAAAGATATTTATATAGGGTTGCGTGCCTGTTATTTCTTAATCATCTGATAATGCTTAATGCCTGCTTCCTCAAACTCTTCACCAATAGTAGAAAAACCAAATTTAGCATACAAGCTTACTGCATCTACCTGTGCATTAAGATAAATGGTAGAGTCGTCAGGAATATCATCGAGAGCAGCAGCAACCAAGGCCTGGCCTACCCTTCTGCCTCTGAATTCTTTCAGTACGGCAAAGCGCTCCAGTTTATAACCCTTTTCTGTTTTCCGATAACGGCAGGCACCGCAGGGCTGGTTATCAAGCAGGGCTAGAAAATGTGTTGACACATCTTCATTATCCCATTCAAGCTTAGGATCAACCCCCTGTTCATCCACAAAAACTTTACGGCGGATAGCAAATGCACTTTCCAGTTCTTCCTGTGTCCTGATTTTATTTACCTGCAGTATTTCCATGGTCTTCATTTTAAATTTATAGGTTCCTTATAGCAGCTGTTGAAATGCATCTTTAAAACAATGAGCAGCGCCTCCTTGTTTTGATTTCTGGCTAATGTAAGTTATTTTATACAGCAAGCAGGTTTGGTCATAGTGATAATACATTATCAGTGTTTTGCAGCATATTTTTTAAAATAACCACATTCTTTTAGAATCTCCTGGTAATAGCGGGTAGAAGAATAACGATTTTTAAGTTCGGCAAAATACTTTCCGGTTGGTATATCAGAAAATTTAAAATCCCAGTAATATTTATGCGTGGCAGCTTGCTGCTTGTAGCTGGCATTATACATTTCATTACGTTCACATTTTGCCGCCATAAATGTACATCGCGTCTGCTGTTCTGTTGTTTTAGCGTAGCTGCGTGCCAGCAGGTAATATTTTTCGGCTAGCTTCGCTGAAGTAAACTGAGTTCTGAATACTTCAGGAATATCTATCGGAGAAGTAGCATCAGAACCAGTAATCTCATTCTGGTAGAAGGTTCTTGCATTTCCATAGTGTGTAATATTGTAATAAGCATCAGCAAGCAGAAAGGTATTTACATAAACATCCTTACCGGCAACAATATCAGCCTTAAGCTTATTAATAGCCTTTACAAAAGTTAAAGGGGTATACTTTAGCTTCTGGGGCAGCTCAAAGTCACAGTCATGGCAGTCGTTAATACGGATGCTGAATGGGTTACCAGCTAGATTGAACCTGGAATTTTCACCTGCTTTCTCCATATATGAAATCGCCTGATCTGTCTTTTCCTGATATACCAGCATCAAACCCTGGTGATAATACAAGTCTTCAATCTTCAGCGGATAGTAACGTAACATAGCTTTCTCAAAGGGACTTTGAGAAGGTTTGGACAGTAAAGTTTTTAACTGTTCAATATTAGTGTTACTGGTATAAAACTCAGAGCTTGTTTCGAAGCAGTTGGATTTTAATACTTTTCCCTCTTTTTTATATAGAGCAGCCAATGTACGTATACTATTGTCAACAGCCAGGTTAAACCTCAGATTGGCTATTGTATCTTTAGCATCCCTCAGGTCGGCCAGCCAGTTAAGCGGTTTAACCATCTGCTCCTCTGCTTTGTCATCTATAGTTTTTAGCTGTGCCAGATACAGGTTCCAGTCCAGTATCCGGTACTGGCCTTCCAGTAACCTGTTGCCCTTTGGCAGCTGAACTTTGGCCTGGTCGTAAAATGCCCTGGCACTCTTAAAATCTCCCTGTACAGTACTGAGGTAACCAGCGGCAAGGTTCCACATATAAGGTTTTGCTGTATTGTTCTTTTTAGCGATGTTGCTCACTAATTTAAATTCAGCTTTCAAAGCACTGTCTTTCTTTACTGGCCCGGCCTCTCCGTACAGCGAATTGCCTGAGACCTCCAGCTTGTTTACCAGACGACTAAGCAGCAGATCAAGCTTTTCCGATTTTGCATCCAGCATATATATTTTACTTATCGCACGAGATTCATCATTGTTCAGGCCCAGTAATTGCCAAAGGGTAACCTTTTCCTGTATGTTTTTAGCAAGGGCAAGGCTTTTCTCCCAGTCGGATTCCTCTTGCGGATGAAAACTCCATTTGCTGGGAATCTTCATCTCCTGTGAGAAATTATAACATAAACTATACAGGTAATTTGCCCTTCCATAATCTTTTTGCTGATAGTGATATCCGGCAACATAACCCAGCGCACGGTAATAAATCATATTTTTTGGAAAGGAGGATTCGGCGCTATTAAAAATAGACACTACCTCTCCGGCTCCGCCGCCCTTGCTTTTAGTGCCAGCCGATGCAGAATTAAAATAGGCATAACGTACCATCTGAAACCAAAGCCTCTCTTTGATAAATGCATCTTTGCTTTCCTTAAATGCTTTAAGCAGCTTATCCTGCAAAGCTGGGGCCGGAGCTTTAGCAACCACCTTTTCATCCCAATAAAAGTTCTGTTCATTTACACTGAAGTCTTCGCAGCTTTTCGCCAGCAGCAAATACGCCAGAAAATCATCCAGTTGTTTCCTGTTGACCTTAATTAACTTTATATCTGGCAGGTTTTTCGGACTTGCAGCCAGGCTTCCCTTTAAGTATCTGCTTACAGAATCTATCCCTCTATAAGTGGCTTTAAAAAGCAAAGTATTCAATGCCCCCTTATCCAGCTTGTCAGAAAAATATCCTTGCCATTCTTTTACCACCTGGTCGTTAAACCTTGTATTGCTGTTATCATTAAAATCTCCGTAATAACTGCTGTAACCTGTATAAAAAAATGGTGAGTATTGCGCATCTACAAATGCCTGTGGCGTAAAATTAGAGTACATGCTGTCATCATAATCGCCATCTGAACAAGCCAATGCAATACCGCCGGCAATAACTAAGATACTACTTAAGAAGATCAGAAACTTCCCGGAAATCTTTTGCACTAAGGCCTGAAAAACTGTTTGATGATATTTCATAATAGATGATATTTCTGTTATTCAATGGAGGCAGGTATTTAGCCACTTGTGCAGCAGCCTGCTTTAAATCGGGGAGTGTGATATTTTCAAATTTAAAGATGTCACCGCTTTTTACATAGATGCCCCGCATATAGAAGTTTGCACAAGCCTCGTAGCTATGGTGTTGCAGCTGTTTAAATTTTGATTTATTGCTCAGTTCATGCAGACCGATCTGTCCGTAAACCTGCCTCACATTTCCATTGCGGATATGTATGGCCCATGAAAATACAGGCAATGCAATATCCAGCGGTAAAGCGTAATGTGCCAGGTAGCTGATATATTTATCTGCATCTGCAGAATTGTATATAGAATTACGATCCTGTAAGCCGCCAGAAATTTTACCCATGTTGTAAAACATGAGTATGCCTTTATCAACCGGGGGAACACCACTCCGCTCAGGATACTTGATCTGGTGCAGGCGTATAGTTGCCTCCAGGTTTTTGCCGCTATACTTTTTCAATGCCCTCAGCAGGTTAAAATAGCTATCTTTTGTTCCTGCAGTCCAGTCGCAATCCAATTGTATCTGCTGATAACTGAAATGATATTTCACTGCAAGCCGCTTCGTCAACAGATTTACTTTATTAGCCAGACTGTCTGCCGCTGCAGGGGAGGTATGTTCTAATGCTTTATTCGTTAAATAGATTACCGGACAAATCTTTAAACTGCCCAGCTGCTGAGCTGAAGAAAGTACAGCATCGGGTAGCACAGCATTAACCTGTGCATTCCATGTAACATCAAACAGTCGCACATAAAGCTGATTCCGTGCCACATTTTGTAGTAATGCCGACTGATGTTTATCAAGATTGAAACTGGTCTTCCAGTAATAAAAGGCGGTATGGATATCCTGCTTATTACGGCAGCCAGTTGCACTTACCAGGAGCAAAATTACTGCCTGGAGAAATACTGCTATTTTAAGTACGCGGCCTTTTAGCAGACACATCCAGGTTTCTCTTTGTCAAACATGGCTAAAGATATTTATTTATCTAAACATAGCAGTAGACCTGGGCAATTATTTAATCATATACTTAATATTAAGGCAAAAAAAAACGCTTCCATTTTCATGAAAGCGTTTCCTGTAAGTATTACAGCTTATAATTTATCACTTGCATTTCTGCAGTTCAGATCTTCAAAAGCCTGTGTTAAACGTTTAACAAATGCCTCTTCACCTTTACGTAACCATACGCGCGGATCATAGTATTTCTTATTTGGTTTATCTTCACCATCCGGGTTACCGATCTGTCCCTGAAGATAAGCCTCATTAGCTTTATAATAATCAAGTACACCTTCCCATAATGCCCATTGCATATCTGTATCGATATTCATTTTGATAGCACCATAAGAAATTGCTTCCCTGATTTCTTCCTGCGTAGAACCTGATCCACCGTGGAATACAAAGTTGATTGGTTTCTCAGCAGTAAGGCTGTATTTTTCTTTTACAAACTCCTGTGAATTGTGAAGGATCACTGGTTGTAATTTAACATTACCCGGTTTATAAACACCGTGCACGTTACCAAAAGCTGCAGCTATAGTGAATTTGTCACTTACTTTGCTTAATTCTTCATAAGCATAAGCTACTTCAGAAGGTTGCGTATATAATTTTGAACTATCTACATCACTGTTGTCAACTCCATCTTCCTCACCGCCGGTTACACCCAGCTCAATTTCAATGGTCATGCCCATTTTAGCCATACGGGCTAAGTATTTGGCAGAAATTTCCATGTTTTCTTCAATGGACTCTTCTGATAGGTCAAGCATATGTGAAGAGAATAATGGTTTACCAGTTTCAGCAAAGAATTTTTCTCCGTGATCCAGCAGTCCATCAATCCATGGCAATAATTTTTTAGCAGCGTGATCTGTATGTAATACTACAGCAACACCATAGTGTTCTGCTAACAAGTGAACGTGTTTTGCTGCAGAAACAGCACCAAGAACACATGCATTTAGGTTATCGTTATTTAATGTTTTACCCGCATAAAACTGCGCGCCACCATTAGACAATTGGATCATCACTGGTGAATTCACCGCTTTAGCAGTTTCCATAACTGCATTGACTGTATTTGTACCGGTAACATTCACTGCAGGCAATGCAAACTGATGTTTTTTAGCCTGTTCAAATAATTCTTGAAGGGCATCTCCGTAAATTACGCCTTTATAGCCTTTTAAACTCATTGTTATTAGATTTTATATATGCCGAAGTTATGAAAAATATCAGCGCGGGCAAACCCGTGGGCATTTTAATTTAGTAAAAGTATCGTTGTAATCGATTAAACTGTTCTAATAATTTTTCGTTTCTTTGTAATCGCATTTTTCAACGAATAACATGGCTTGGTTTAAGAGAGAAAAAAAAGGTATCAGTACGCTGACTGAAGAAAAAAAAGAAGCGCCGGATGGCTTATGGAATAAATGTCCTAACTGCAAAAAAGCTTTACACAGTGCTGATCTGATTGAAAATAAATACGTTTGTCATTATTGTGACTACCATTTAAGGGTTGGTTCTAAAGAATACTTTCAGGTTTTATTTGATGACAACCAGTTTACTGAATTGTTCGCAGACCTTACTTCAGGAGATCCGCTTCATTTTATGGACAGCAAGCCTTACACAGACCGTCTGGTAGATACTATGGCTAAAACTGGTTTAAAAGATGCAATCCGTGCCGGTGTTGGAAAGATTGAAGGTGAAGAACTTGTTATTGCCTGTATGGATTTTAACTTTATCGGCGGCTCAATGGGCTCTGTAGTTGGAGAAAAAATAGCCAGATCAATCGATTATAGCATTAAACATAAAATTCCTTTTTTGATGATCTCAAAATCTGGCGGTGCAAGGATGATGGAAGCCGCCTTTTCACTGATGCAAATGGCAAAAACATCGGCTAAACTTGCCCTGCTCAGCCAGGCAAAAATCCCTTACATATCTTTATTAACAGACCCTACAACTGGTGGTGTTACTGCTTCTTATGCGATGCTGGGCGATATTAATATTGCCGAACCAGGTGCCCTGATTGGCTTTGCCGGACCAAGGGTAATTAAAGAAACTATCAAAAAAGATTTACCTAAAGGATTCCAAACAGCAGAATTTGTACAGGAACATGGTTTCCTTGATTTCATTGTAGACCGCAGATCTATGAAAGCTAAATTAGCTACCTTCTTGAAAATGGTAAAGAACTAAGATCAATATTTCATAATGAAGCCCGTTTCAATTCATGAAACGGGCTTTTTTTTTGTAAGCAACTTGAAGTCACAATCTGTGACTTCAAGTTGGGGAGGCAATTTAGGAGAACGAAAACACGTTGGATACAAATCATTTGAAAATAAAAATTGAATAGTTTGTCCATAAAAAAGGTCCTGCAAAAAACTTGCAGGACCTTTTTTATGAACAATTTTATCTTCTACTTCTCTGTAGACATTGAATAAGGGAAATCTGCATCAGCAGTTCCTCTTTTCTTATTCGGTGTAGCAGACATATCGAAATCAAGTGTAGCACCTTTTAACAGGTCAGAGTGACTGATCCAGTTTTTCTGGTAGTCTTTGCTGTTGTATTTCAGGGTATTGATATACCTGTTGCCATCACTGTTTGCAGGTGCGTTAATCACAACCTTTTTACCGTTTTCAAGATTTAAAGTTACTTTCTTAAACAATGGTGCTCCCAAAACATATTGGTCAACAGCCGGGGTTACAGGATAGAAACCTAAAGCAGAGAATACATACCAGGCAGAAGTTTGCCCGTTGTCTTCATCACCGCAATAACCATCAGGTGTAGCTTTATACAATCTGTTCATGGCTTCTCTTACCCAGTACTGGGTTTTCCATGGCTGGCCACCATAGTTATACAAATAAATCATATGCTGGATAGGCTGGTTACCGTGTGCATACTGCCCCATGTTCGCAATCTGCATTTCTCTGATCTCGTGAATCACACCACCATAATAGCTGTCATCAAAAATTGGGGGAAGGGAAAACACAGAGTCTAGTTTATTTACAAACTTATCCTTGCCACCCATTAGTTTAGACAGTCCGTCTATATCCTGGAATACCGACCAGGAATAATGCCAGCTGTTTCCTTCGGTAAATGCATCACCCCATTTAAACGGGTTAAACGGCGATTGGAACGAACCATCTTTATTTTTTCCGCGCATCAGTCCGGAAGCCGGATCAAACAGGTTTTTATAATTCATTGCACGCTTGGCATAAATACCTGTTTCAGACTTAGGCCTACCCAGGGCACGGCCTAACTGATAAATGGTAAAATCATCATAGGCATACTCCAGTGTCCGTGCTGCATTCTCATTGATCTTAACGTCATAAGGAACATAGCCAAGTTCATTGTAATATTTTACTCCTGCCCTTCCCACGGCCTCAATCGGGCCCTGGTTATTGGCACCATGCGTTAATGCTTCATATAATTTCTCAATGTCATATCCACGCATACCTTTGATATACGCATCTGCCACTACTGAAGCTGAGTTGTTACCAACCATAATATTGGCATAACCCGGACTAGACCATTCTGGTAGCCATCCGCCTTCTTTATAGTCATTGATCAGGCCTTCCTGCATTTCTTTATTGATAGAAGGATAAACCAGATTCAGGAATGGATATAAGGCTCTGAAAGTATCCCAGAAACCTGTTCCGGCAAACATATACCCCGGCATAGTTTTGCCTGTATAAGGGCTCCAGTGTACCAGTTTGTTGTTTGCATCGATCTCATACATTTTGTTAGGAAAAAACAATGTACGGTATAAGCTTGAATAGAAAGTACGTGTCTGGTCTACAGAACCCCCTTCTACTGATAGTTTACCCAATGTTTTATTCCATATAGCACGTCCCTTTTGTGCAGTCACATCAAAACTATCATTCGCGAGCTCACGCTTTAAACTCAGGTCCGCCTGCTCCACACTGATAAATGAGGAAGCTACTTTCATATTTACCTTTTCCCCTTTAGCGGTCTTGAAACCAATAATAGCTCCCGAATGATTGCTTTGCAGTTCGAGGGTATCCTTTGCAAGGGTCTTGCCGTGCCATGTGTTTGCAGAAACAAAATCCTTATCAAAATAAATTACAAAGTAGTTCTTAAAGTTTGGTAAAGGTCCCCTTGCATACCGGGTACTGTAACCAATAATTTTTCTTTCTTTAGGGATCACCTTAATATATGAGCCCTTGTCAAATGCATCAACTACTACATAAGAACTATCAGACTTAGGAAAAGTGAAACGGAACTGCGCCGCCCTTTCAGTTGGCGTAATTTCAGTGGTTACATCAGCATCTGCTAAATAAACGCTGTAATAGTAAGGTTTTGCTATCTCAGCTTTATGCGAATACCAGCTTGCACGGTCGTCCTGGGCAAACCTCATTTTACCTGTTACGGGCATTACAGAGAACTGACCATAATCATTCATCCAGGGCGAGGGCTGGTGTGTTTGTTTAAAGCCACGGATCTTGTCGGCATCATATGTATAAGCCCATCCATCACCCATTTTACCGGTTTGAGGAGTCCAGAAGTTCATTCCCCATGGCACAGCAATTGCCGGATAGGTATTTCCATTTGAGAGATCAGGTTTACTGGCTGTGCCCATAAGCGGGTTTACCCAGTCTACAGGATCAGTAACCTTATCTGTTTTTTGCGCCAGGGCCGGCATAGCGGCTGCGATCAATAACAGGGATAAGAAATGTTTCATCATGTTATGTGTGGTTTATGTTTAGGTATTTAAAATCTATTTTAAAACTGGGTTCTGTACATACGCTGCCCAAAGTTCATCAAGTGTTTTACCGGTATGTGATTTCCAGATTTCATCTGTATAGGTATGGGCACGCATATTTTTATCGAGCGTCTTTACAATACTTGGTTTACTTTGCTCAATCCAGGCCAGAAACCTTGCCGTGATCCGGTAACCGTTATCATATTTTTGTCCTTCCTTATAAGCAGGGAGACTCCATTTAGCGCCTTCATTGTCTACGCCGAACTTATAACGTACATAATCTGCAATCCCTTCAGTTACCCACCATGGTCCGCCGCCATCACCATAGGCCTGCACAATATGCATTACCTCATGGGTTACCACATCAATATCTTCAGGATGTTTTTTAAACCACTCAGGACTATAAGAAACCCTGTCGCCGCCTGTAGCAGCAACACCCTTGTAAGCTGTATCTATTACAAAAGTAACCTCTCTGTTGGTTTTTTCATTGTATTCCTTCATTAATTCCGGATAAACCTTGAAGAAGGTTTCAATCATCCTTGTTTTCAATGCAGCATCAAATGATTTCTCTTCGTTAATAAAAGTGAGCGTGTACCCTTTTTTCTTAATAATTTCCTTGTCCTGACCTGAGGCTGTAGAAAAAGCACTTGCAAATAAGAGACCGGCCACGCCCAGCGCCCTTAATGATGGTTTTGTCATAATGTAATATTTAAACGATTTAGCAAATCCATAAAGACGTTATTCATTACAAGCATATTTATGATTTGGCATGCTAATGTAATGGAGAAAATATTAAGAGGCAAATTAATCAGGTAATATTTATACGATTATTGGTATACAACCTGCTGGAAACAAAAAAACCCTGAAGTATTTATATACTCCAGGGTCTGCTGTTTATTTATTAATTATCTAGAATTCTCTTCCCGGGGTAACACCAGGTTCGTGGCTTGCTCCCAGTGGTTTGCTTTTCCTGTCCGGTGTTCTTGAAAAGGCCGACTTACCTGATCCTGATTCTGAAGAGGTCTCACCGGTGGTCAGTTCCTCATTCTCATTGGTAGTGGTTTCTTTATATACAGTTTTTTTATCTTGCTCTTCCTGGTTTTGTTCTTCTGGAGTAATCATAGTTTTTGTTTTTTAGTAAAAATTAGATGATTACTCTTATAAACATGCAAGGATAAAGATTGTTTCAATCATTTTTATTTGGCCGGCCATAAACATGTTTTTTTACCGCTGCAATAACTTCTGTGTAATACCCTTCCTCCTGTTCCTTGCTATCTGTCATCAGGTTCATCTGGTAAGTCTTATTTGCTTCATGGTAAGAAGGCTGGAGATACTCAAAAGGCAATACAAATAAACCCAAACGCTGGTAAAAACCGATCCTCCTGCTGGCATCTTCAGTTTCAGGTGGTTCAACCTCCAGCAATACTTTGCCCCTCATCAGCATTTGCTGCATAATCTGTTTCCCAATTTGCTTTCCCCTCTGTTCTGAGGTTACGGCAAGATGTTCAATAAAACACCACTCGTTAAACTGCCAGCTGGTTACAAATGCCACAGGTGCTGCATTACTAAAAATTACTTCCATCTGCATATCAGTACTTCCTTTCAATAGCCCTAAAAGGTCTTCCCACTTTCTACGTTCCGTTTCCGGGAAAGCAGTATGGTAAAGCTCTTTCACAAAAACAAGAGCCGGGTCTTCCGCTGTCTTAACAGGTTTAAATTTGATCATGTTACTAAAAAAAAAGCGCATCCGTTATGGCTGCGCTTGCTAATCATCAGATTAAAATATTAAACTGCTATATTTTGTTCTACAATATGTTTTACTTTCTCAACTACAAAATCAATCTCCTCTTTGGTATTATATTTACTGAAAGAGAAGCGTACTGAAGGCCGGTTAGGATCTACCCCTATTCCGGTAAGCACATGCGATCCGATATTTGAGCCTGAAGAGCATGCACTTCCGCCTGAGGCAGAAATACCATTGATATCCAGGTTAAAAAGCAGCATATCAGACATATCCATCTCTGGAAACGATACATTCAGCACCGTGTATAAGCTGGTGCTCTCATCAGTTTCACCATTAAAGTCAATACCCGGAACTTCTGCCTCCAGTCTGGTTTTCATATACGTTTTCAGTTCCTGTATTTTCTGCTGATGGGCAGGCATATCTGCATAGGCAACTTCCAGTGCTTTCGCCAGGCCCACTATGCCATAAATATTTTCTGTACCCCCACGCATATTACGTTCCTGTGCTCCGCCAAAGATCAGCGGACTAATTTTTATATTATGGTTTACATACAGGAAGCCCACTCCTTTCGGGCCATGGAACTTATGTGCAGAACAAACAATAAAATGCGCTTTTATTTTTCGCACATCATGTGGATAATGCGCCATTGTCTGTACGGTATCACTATGAAATATAGCATCATACTTTTCACAGATATCACCCACCTTTTCAAGATCGGTGAGCGTGCCCAGTTCATTATTGGCATGCATCAGTGAAACAAAGCTGCGGCCATTCTCTTTTAGTAATTCCTCAAGATGAATATAATCGATATTACCTTTGGCATCAATATTAACAAAGCTCAGCTTATCTATCACGCCATCTCTTAATAGCTGCGCAAGTGTATGTTCCACAGCATGGTGTTCTATTTTTGAGGTTATCGCATGTTTAATTCCAAAGGCAGCAATACCACAGCGTATAGCAGTATTATCTGCTTCTGTACCGCCCGAAGTAAAGAAGATCTCTGCAGGCGTAGCATTCAGTATACCGGAAACAGTTTTACGTGCTTTCTCAATCAATGTACGTACCTCGCGGCCCTGTGCATGAATGGAAGATGGATTACCATAATAGTTCTCCATTACATTAGCCATTTCAGCCATCACTTCTTTATCAAGCGGCGTTGTAGCGGCATTGTCTAAATAAATCCTGTTCATCTGTATTAATTCAGTTTTAAAATTTCTTTGATGTCTGATATAATCTTATTGGCAAGCCCCTCTGCTACCGTTTCATTTTCCGCTTCGCTGTAAATACGGATAATGGGTTCGGTATTAGACCGGCGCAGGTGTACCCACTCATTATCAAACTCAATTTTTAAGCCGTCAATTGTACTGTTTGGCTGGTTTTTATATTTCTCCTGTACTTTAAGCAACAGGGCGTCAATATCCATCTCAGGCGTAAGGGTTATTTTATTTTTGGAAATATGGTAGGTAGGGTAACTGCTTTTTAAGAGAGATACTGATTTACCAAATTTTGCAAGATGCGTCAGAAATAAAGCAATACCTACCAGTGCATCCCTGCCATAATGCAGTTCCGGATAGATTACTCCACCATTACCTTCACCGCCGATAATAGCATTGGTAGCTTTCATCTGGTTCACCACATTCACCTCACCAACTGCGGCGGCATTATATTCACCACCCGCTTTAACAGTCACATCTCTTAAGGCACGTGTTGAAGACAAGTTGGAAACAGTATTTCCAGGGGTATGCTTCAGAATATAATCTGCTACTGCCACCAGGGTATATTCTTCACCAAACATAGAACCATCTTCGCAAACAAAACATAAACGGTCTACATCAGGATCTACAACAATACCCAGATCTGCCTGTTTATTTTGCACTACTTTGGCAATTTCGGTAAGGTTTTCTGGCAATGGTTCCGGGTTATGCGGAAAATCACCACTAGGTTCACAATACAATTCAAATACGGTTTTAACCCCCAAGGCTTTTAAGAGCGCAGGAACGAAAACACCTCCCGTAGAGTTCACACAGTCAATAGCAATTTTAAAATTGGCATTCCTGATCAGCTCCACGTCTACCAGTGGCAAGGCCAGAATGGCATCTATATGTTTTTGCAGATAACTATCGTCATGTCTTACCTTTCCAAGTTCATTAACATCAGCAAAGGCAAAATCTGCACGCTCCGCCATCTCTAATACTTCCTTGCCGTTCTCGTCATTAATAAACTCACCCTTTTCGTTTAATAACTTAAGGGCGTTCCACTGTTTCGGGTTATGGCTTGCTGTTAAGATAATACCACCACCGGCAGCTTCCATCGGCACAGCAATTTCTACCGTAGGTGTGGTAGAAAGACCAAGATCAATCACTTCTATTCCCAGGCCTTGTAAAGTACCCGTAACAAGGGCATTCACCATATCGCCAGAAATCCGCGCATCACGTCCAAGAACTATTTTTTTAATGTTGGTATTCTGAATTACCCAGGAGCCATAAGCTGCGGTAAACTTCACAATATCAATAGGTGTCAAACCATTTCCGGCAATTCCACCGATGGTTCCCCGAATTCCAGAGATAGATTTTATTAATGTCAACTGTTATATATTTTGTTTTTCAAAAATACGAAAAAATTAAGAAGGGCATCAATTAAAGCTAAATGATCTGAATTATCCACCATGTTGCATTTCTATTCACTATATTTGCGCCTTCATTTTCAACAAGGTCTTTATGCATCGCAAGTGGTTTCAGTATTGGTTTAATTCCCCTTATTATCATATTTTGTATAGTCAGAGGAACGATGCCGAGGCCGAATTCCTGATTGATAACCTTACTGCCTTCCTAAAACCACCGCTTCATTCCCGGATTCTTGATATTGCCTGCGGCAGAGGCCGGCATGCAGTTTACCTTAACAAAAAAGGCTTTGATGTAACTGGTATCGATTTGTCTGAGCAGAGTATTAAATACGCCCGCCAGTTTGAACAGAAACACCTGCATTTCTTTGTTCATGATATGCGTAAGCTGGGTTACATCAATTACTATGATATTGCCATGAACCTTTTTACGAGTTTTGGTTACTTTGACACTGAAAAAGATCATGTCAACTCACTGAAATCTTTTAGAAAGAGTATCAAGGACGATGGTAAAGTAGTCATTGATTATTTCAATACCCAGAAAATAGTAAAGAACCTTACCCCAAGGGAAATTAAAACTGTGGAAGGTATAGACTTTAACATTCATAAATTTGTGGCTGATGGCAAAATCATCAAAAACATCAGTTTTGAACATAAGTTTAAACATTTCGCGTTCGAAGAACGTGTTCAGGCTTTTACGCTGGAAGATTTTCAGCGCATGTTCGAGAAAAGCGGACTAAAGATTGACAGCACCTTTGGAAATTATAACCTTGATCCTTTTGACAGTACTAAATCAGACCGCTTAATCCTTGTTTGCAGTAAAGTATGATAGAGAGCTTACATAGTTTCGATGTGGAGTTATTCCTCCGGATAAACAGAGGTTTATCAAACGGCTTTTTCGACTGGCTCATGCCACTGGTGCGCAACCGGTTTTTCTGGTCGCCCCTCTACCTTTTCATCATTGTATTCTGCATAAAACAATATGGCAAAAAGGGCCTGTATATTATTGGCGGCTTACTGCTAACCTTTGCCATGGGCGATTTTATTTCGGCCAGGCTGATCAAACCTTTTATCACACGCTTAAGACCTTGTAATGATACCAGCCTGGGCGATCTGATGATTGGCCGTGTACCCTGCGGAAGCGGATACAGTTTTCCTTCTGCACATGCCACTAACCACTTCGGAATAGCGGTCTTTCTCATCATGGTATTTTACCCCAGATGGAAACCTATTTTGCCATTAGGCCTGGCATGGGCATTTTTAGTCGCATTTTCCCAAATATATGTAGGGGTACATTATCCACTAGACACACTTGCCGGTGGTCTTCTTGGTACAGCATTAGGTATTGTAATCGGTAAAACACTTAAAAAATATCAACCAGAACTCTAATGGAAATTTGGAAACTCCTAATTCTCTTTTTCTGCGCCTTTTTAGGCGGTCTCTCTATCTTCCTGGTAAAGAGCGACAAATCACAGCTTCTGAAACTTATTCTGTCTTTCAGTGGTGCCTACCTGTTTGCTATTACAGTACTGCACTTAATTCCTGACGCCTACAGCGGGCCAGACCATGAAGAAATTGGAATTTATATCCTGATTGGTTTCCTGCTTCAGATCTTTCTTGAGCAATTTTCTGAAGGGGTTGAACATGGGCATATTCATAAACACCATGAAGCCCAGGTATTTCCATATGGCATTATGATCAGTTTATGTTTGCATGCTTTTCTGGAGGGGATGCCCCTCGCCGCAGACCAGCATAATGCTTTAATATTCGGTATCTCACTGCACCATATACCCGCAGCTTTTGCACTGGCCAGTATATTGCTGCAAAACAACTTCAAATTTAAGGGGATTGTATTTTACCTGCTGATCTTTGCCCTAATGGCTCCATTAGGCTTTTTGTTCAGCTATGGTATCAGTAACGGCAGTATTGGGGGAATTGAGCTCTACTTCAATAAAATGATGGGTATTGTAATTGGTATATTCCTACATATATCAACCACTATCTTATTTGAATCCAGTGTAGACCATAAGGTATCAAAAAGGAAAATGGTTGCAGTACTGCTGGGAATCAGTATTGCACTGATAGGATTCTATACTACCGGGCATAGCCACGGCGGACATTAGGTGTTGCCTCTTGCTTTAGCTAGCAGAACATTAAGTTGTTCAGCTTCCTCATTGCTTAGGTTAGCATTCAGGATAGAAGACAAACTGACCTCAGTATCCATCTTATTGAGCAATGCATGCCCTCTATCGTTAATCACAATATCAACAGCACGTTTATCTACAGCATTAATCTTTTTTACAATCAGGTCTTTCTGTACCAGTCGGTCAACTATTCTGGAGGCATCACACATCTTGTCCAGCATTCTCGACTTAATAAGATTGATAGTTGAAGGTTCAGGATGCTGCCCCTTTAAAATACGCAGCACATTGAACTGCTGTGAGGTAATATCATAAGGTAAAACTGCCTGCTTGATCTTGTCATTCAGCCAATTATTAGTAAATGACACATTCACAATTACTTCATGGAATGTGCTTTCGTATCGCAGGGAATTAGATTCTTTCAACATTTCATCAAATATCAATTTTATTTTATTTATTTTTTCTTTTTAGTGTCAATATTTTTTTCACCCCAGTATTTCCAGGGGCAGTGCCTGCACCTGTTTTTGCAGCAAAAACCCCTTTTAAGATGGTACTGCTCAGTAAATACCATTAAACCTTCCTCGTTAAAATAATAATCTGAACCGGCTTTCATCAGTTAAGCAATTTAACATTCAAACTGTTTTCAAAATGACTTTTAAGTTGGATCCCACTTCCATGTGTTGTCCATATTTCCTTAGGCTTAACTCGATCAACGGTTAAAAGAATATCATTCCAGTCAACATGATCAGATATATACAACTCCAGTTCATTTTTGTTTTGAAGATGCTTCCAGCCGGTAGCGAAAACCCTGATTACATTGATTGCCCTGATATAGCTTCTGTATACCAGTGGAGGCACAAGGTAAATCATGTTGCTATGGTTGTTCTTCATCACCTTACGATCATAAACTTCATACCGGCCCATATCTATTCCCATTTGTTCATACAATTTTACGAAAGGTAATATACTATGATGTACCAGTAAGCGCTTTTTGGGACAATTGTCACTAATCATACGCACTAAACGCTGACTTTTCCCAAGGGCATACGCTCCAAGCATAATGTTTGTCTCTGTTCCATTCAGTTTCTGTATTTCCAGCAGTGGATCAGGATGGGTCGTATCCGGGTTGGCAAAAGTTGTCTCAGTGATCAGCACATCTGCCTCTGCAAATTCAATTGGTTCGCAGGTAGGATCAGGCTGCAGTTTATAATCGCCGGTATACAGATACCTGATTCCTTTATACTCCATTAGTACCATGGCAGATCCAAGTATGTGCCCTGCCGGGATAAAGGTTATCTTAACATCGTTCAGGCTGAAAGAACTATTGAAATCATAGAGGAAAAATTCAGCAGCGGCAAATTTCTTATAGCGCTGAATCATAAATAATGACGTAGCCCTGGTGCAGTATACGTTTGTGTTTCCACTCACGGCATGATCGCCATGCGCATGTGATATTACCGCATCCTTTACCATCTCCTTCGGGTCCAGATAAAAATTACCATAGGCGCAGAACAGCCCAACTTTGGTTGGCACTAAGAAGTCGTTTAATATCATATGTTGTTATTTTAAAAATTCAAGATGCAGCTGGTAAACCTGGCTGATAACAGATTGGCTTTCATCATTGCTGATCAGGTGATCAGCCATTAACATTTTATCCGAATCACTCATCTGCTTGTCCATACGGGCTTTTACCTGTGCTGCAGTTACATTGTCACGCTCCATTACACGTTTTATCTTTAAATCTTCCGGTGCCGTAACCAGTACGCTTTTATCACACATCCGGTAAGAACCGCTTTCAAAAAGCAATGCCGCTTCTTTGAGAATATAAGGTGTACCCAGGGGAACATTTTCCAGCCACTCTTCAAAGGCGCGGAACACTGCCGGGTGTACTAAAGCGTTTAGTTTCGCCAGCTCCTCACTGTTGTTAAATACGATGGAGGCAATATGCTTATTATTTAACTGGCCTTCCACATAACTCTCCTGGCCAAAAGCCTGCGTTACGCCTGCTACAAGAACAGGATCGGTCAGCATGATCAGCTTAGCAACAGTATCAGCATAAAATACCGGAATACCCATGCTTTCAAAAATGCGGCAGACCGTACTTTTACCACTTCCTATGCCTCCTGTAATACCTATCTTAATCATTATTTATCTATAATAAAATCTACCTTTTCCGGAGCAACTTTTACTAGTTTACAATAGTCTGGAAAGCGCGTTAGTTTAACAGTAAGCTGCTCATGCTTTTGAAATTTCCATTCACTGATGTCTACCGAGGCTTCCACAAATTCTTCATTAACCTGCTGATAGCTAGACAGGGCCACCATAAAAGTAACCTTTACCTTTTTAGGATATAGCCTTACATTATAATAATCTGTATTGTTTACAATCTTCAGCGGTACTTCCAGCGTCTTTTCTGTAAACTCATCTACCGGCAGTTTGACTTCCACACTGGAAGGAAAGATGTTTACGTTCTTAAACACATTCTGCTTCATATGTACCCGTGTTACTACCGGCCGCTGTATATCCTGCAGCTTCAGGGTATCCGTTTTCCATTCTGTTATTTTTCCAAGTTCTTCCTGCGGACCAGAAACAGTAACATAACCTGGATTTAATTCTATTTCATCTGAAATGCCAAATTGCTTCAAAAAGGACAGGTTTGAAACAAGCCTTACAGGAACTTTCTTCACGGTCCTTTTCGAAAAATCAAAATACAAAGTATCAGGCCTTACTGATATGATCTTCTGAGATGTTTCCAGCTGGTTGTTTACACTGTACAGCTGCTCCGAAAAAAGAATGTAGTTGCGGTTATTGAGCTTTTCCAGGCTGATGCTGATTGAAGGGGGGCTTACCCTGAGCCGGGCAAAAAGGAGCTGCCAGCCTGTACCTTCCACCAGCAGATCTACAGTATCAGACTGAAGCGGATGAAAAGCCTTTTTTTGAGGGGCACTGGTATACACCAACACCGTTTTCGCCATATAAACATACTTATTGCTCAGTGCCAGAAAAAGCCATCCTGCAATAGCCAGAAACAGACAGGTGATCAATACCAAAAAACGCTTACGCTCTATTTTTGTTAGTTTTATGAATGGCATGCCTGTAAAATAAACAAATTTAATAATACAAAAAAGCCGCGCCAAATTATGGAGCGGCTATGAATGTGAGAATCCTGATTAAGCTTTCACTGCTTCTGTTGAAGCTTTGGTAGCATCCAGGGAGATTGCAGACTTATCAAAACGGATTTTTGTACCGCCTTCAACCTCTATAAGGAAAGTAAGCTCGTTCATGTCAACAATTCTACCATGAATACCGGCAGTTGTCACAATCTTATCTCCTTTTTTCAAATCCGCAACCAGTTTCTTGTGATCTTTTGCTTTTTTAACCTGAGGCCTGATCATAAAGAAATAGAAGACCACCATGATCAATACCATTGGAACCAATGTACTTAACATACTGTTTCCGCCGGTGGCTTGTAAAATTACTGTAGATATCATATTTGTTTATTTGTTATTATTGTATTAAGGTTTTGCCGGTTCTTTTACTTCACCAATCAAATGCACTTCTGTGGTAGCAGGGTTACCGTTAGAAGTGATGGTAACAACTTTATCCTGCATTCCCATTTTACCGGTACTGTTAAATACTACTCTGATCACGCCTGTTTCTCCAGGTTTAACCGGGGCCGTAGGTTTTTCCGGAACGGTACATCCGCAGGTAGCGGTAGCATCATTAATAATCAGCGGGCTTTTACCTGTATTCTTAAATTTAAAATCATACTGCACTTTCTCTCCCTGAACAATGGAACCAAAGTTATACATTCCCTGCTCAAAGCTGATAACCGGTGCATCCGGTGAAAGTACTGTAGCTGCTTTCACTGTAGCAGCAGTGTCATTGGAAGCAGATGATTTTGATTGCTGGCAGGCGGTTAATGCCGCTGCAGCCAGGACCATCAGAAATATTTTTTTCATATTTATTCTTCAATTAATCCGCGACCTAGTTTCTTGATGCTGTTGGTACGCTTAAGGTCGCCTAAAATTTTATCTAATATACCGTTAATAAACGAATTACTTTTCGGGGTACTGTAGTCTTTTGAAAGGTCCAGGTATTCATTAATGGTTACCTTCACCGGGATAGAAGGGAAGTTCAGCAATTCACAGATTGCCATTTTCATCAGGATAGTATCCATCAGTGCAATACGTTCCGATTCCCAGTTTTTGGTGCGGTCTGCAATCAGCGCCTGGTACTCGTTATTGTTTTTGAGCGTATAAACAAAAAGGTCTTCCACAAACTTACCATCTTCTTTCCAGTCGGCACTGATCGGGGTCAGTTTGTTCTGAAACGGATCTTCTGAGGTAAAGTTCTTTAAGGTTTTTGCGACCATTCCCTGCATTACTTCTTTATCTACCGACCAGTTAATAAACTTATCCTCAAATGCCTGAATAATGTTCTGGCTTTTCAGAATAATCTTTCTGAAGATAAACTTGATAATGTCTTTAGAGCCTTCCAGACTATCATCCGTATCTGCCAGATAAGCAGCATATTCCGGCGTACTTTTCAGTTTGTTATAGATCGTTTTGATAAATTCAGGATCCGCATGCCAGTTGATCTGGTATTTGTTTACCGCTGCCTTGAATTCAGGGTTGCCCTGCAGCAATACAATAAACTTATTATGCAGTAATTTTTTGTTCGGATTCAGATCATCTTCCGTTGGAAAGTGCTTGTTGGCTCTTTCAATGGCATCAATCTCTGTATACTCAGTAATTTCAGAAAGTAATGCCAGCATCCTGACATACATTTCATAAACGTTGTCGATACTGAGCAATAGTTCTTTCTTAGCAGAAAGTAAATCCTTTTTGTCAGTCATTTGCCAAGCAAAAATGTTTTGCAGAGCTTTAATTCTTAAGTGCCTTCTATTTAACATGAATGTAAGAACGAGTTGGTAATTTACCGGTTATTAAAATGATGATTTTATTTTCTTTATATCTGTTATTCTATTCTCTGCAATCCTGTTTGCTGCCAGAATTGTTGGTATGTTGTCTGCTTTAGACATCCTGATCACATTTCGCGTAGCATCGTATATATTTTCTGTAAGCTGCATCGTACGTTTTTTTCCAAAACCGGTCAGCTCAGAATAGCAATTGATCAGCCCACCGGCGTTGATCAGGTAATCCGGGGCAAAAAGGATATTCTTATCCAGCAGCAGCTGCCCGTGTTTCTGTTCGTCTGCCAGCTGGTTATTAGCCGACCCGGCAATAATGGCAAATTTCATTTTTGGAATCGTTTTATCATTAACCGTAGCACCTAAAGCACATGGTGCATAAATATCCACATCCAGCGTAAAAATCTTGTCGGCCTCCACCGCCTTAGCCTTGTATTTTTTAGCTACATGATGCAGCCGTTCTTCATTGATGTCACTTACAAATACTTCTACATTCTCTTTTCTCAGCAGTTCTACCAGATGCTGGCCCACATGGCCCGTACCCTGTACCACTACTGACCTTCCTGCCAGTGTATCTGTTCCAAAAACATCTTTCACACAGGCTTTAATTCCCAGGAACACACCCTTTGCAGAGGTTGGTGCAGGATCGCCCATTCCACCAATTGATTCCGGGACACCTGTCACATAATCTGTTTCCATTCTGATATACTCCATATCCCTGGTAGAGGTACCCAAGTCTTCAGCAGTAATGAATTCACCGTTCAGGTTTTTTATAAAGCGTCCGTAACTGCGCATCAGGGCTTCGCTCTTTTCTTTTCGCGAATCTCCGATAATTACGGCACTGCCCCCACCTAAATTCAATCCGGTAATCGCAGCTTTATAAGTCATACTTCTTGACAGGCGGAGTACATCCTGCAGGGCTTCTGCTTCTGTAGCATAACTCCACATCCGGGTTCCTCCCAATGCAGGGCCAAGTGTAGTATCATGTATGGCAATAATGGCCTTTAAACCCGAATCGGGATCGTTACAAAAAACTACTTTCTTGTGTCCTAAAGTACTTAACTGATCTAAAACTGAGGTTACGATTGAACTATTGCCAGACATATGATTTCGTTTATCAGATAGTTCGCAAAACTAACGATAAAAAACATTAATTACATTGTTTTAACTAAACAGTTTTAAAAAATGACGGCTAATTGGCTAACTTTACCAACTCATGAAACACCTGCGTTTTTTAAACAAATACTTCTATAAATATAAATGGCGGATCATTCCGGGTGTGTTCTTTGTCATCATTTCCAATATCTTCGGAGTCATCCCGGCGCAGGTAATCGGACACGCCTTTAATCTGATTACAGAGAACATCCAGATCTATAATCTCTTTAACGGATTCGAAAGACAACAGATTATTTATGATATTTTCAGCTATAGCCTGCTTTACTTTGGTGTGCTGGTACTTTTCCTGTATTTGCTGCGCGGATTGTTTCTGTTTTTCATGCGGCAGACGCTCATTTTAATGTCGCGACACATTGAGTTTGACATGAAAAATGAAATCTATGCCCACTACCAGGAGCTGAGTCTCGGGTTTTACCGGAGAAATAATACGGGCGACCTGATGAACCGCGCTACCGAAGATGTAAACCGTGTGCGGATGTATGTTGGGCCGGCCATTATGTATGCCATCAATACTGCGGTTCTTTTCCTGCTCATCATCAGTTCAATGTATAGTGTCAATGCAAAACTTGCAACCTATTGCCTGCTGCCACTTCCGGTACTGGTAATCATTATCTATTTTGTAAATACCCAGATCAATAATAAAAGTGAACAGATCCAGGAGCAGCTTTCCCGTCTTTCCAGTTTTGTACAGGAAAGGTTCTCAGGTATCCGTGTTATTAAAAGTTATGTAAGGGAAGAGCATACCCGCAAAATCTTTGCAGAAGAAAGTACTGCCTATAAAACCAATGCGATGGGACTGGTACGTGTACAGGCCCTCTTCTATCCTACCATGCTCCTGCTGGTGGGTTTAAGCACCATCCTTACGGTTTATATCGGTGGCGAACAGGTGCTTGAAGGGTCAATTACTGCCGGTAATATTGCTGAGTTTATTGTTTATGTAAACCAGCTTACCTTTCCGGTAACTATGCTGGGTTGGGTTACTACGCTGATCCAACGGGCCTCTGCCTCACAGAAAAGGATCAATGAATTTCTGCAGCTGCAAACAGATATCCGTTCCGGGAATACGGTATTGCCATCCATTTCAGGTAATATCCGTTTTGACAATGTCAGCTTCAGCTATCAGGATACCGGTATAGAGGCCATTAAGAATGTAAGTTTTGAAATTGAAAGCGGACAGTTTGTGGCGATTATAGGACGTACAGGTTCCGGTAAATCAACCCTGGCTAACCTGATCCTCCGGATGTATGATGCAGATCAGGGAACTATTTCTATCGATAACCATATGCTCCCAGATGTTAACCTGAATTCATACCGGAGCCAGATTGGGTTCGTACCCCAGGAAGTATTTCTGTTTTCTGATAATATCAGAAACAATATTGCTTTCGGACTTGATGAGGTAACCGAAGAACAGGTGATCACTGCTGCCAGCAATGCTGCAGTATATCAGAACATAATGGACTTCGAATTAAAATTTGAAACTATGCTGGGCGAAAGAGGCATTACTCTGTCTGGGGGACAAAAACAGCGTGTTTCCATAGCAAGAGCCCTGATAAGGGAGCCACGTATCCTGATCTTTGATGATTGCCTCTCTGCAGTAGATACCAGAACAGAAGAGCAGATCCTCAGCAACCTGGGCCGGGTAATGAAAGGCCGCACCAGTATTATTATTGCACACCGCATTTCTACTATACAAAAAGCTGATAAAATTATTGTTCTTGATGAAGGCCGTATTGCCGAACAGGGAACCCATGACCAGCTCATGAGTATAGGCGGTATCTATGAAGAAATGTACCAAAATCAGTTATTGGAAGAAGAAAATAAATCTCTTTAATTTCTATTTTGATCTTTAATAATTAATAGTTTATATTTACCCGTACCAAAACCAACAGCAATTACCAAACATGGGAGAATTTGACAACAAAGAGAGAGAAGAGGTTTTTTCTAAGAAAGTACGGGCCGGTAAAAGGACTTATTTTTTCGACGTTAAAGCAACGCGTTCAGGCGATTATTATTTAACCTTAACTGAAAGTAAGAAAAGACTGGAAGATGGCGTATTTGTTAAACACAAAATCTTTCTATACAAAGAAGATTTTGAGAAATTTGCTGAAGGCCTGAATGAAACTGTTGATTACATCAAGACCCATCAGGAAGTAATTGAAAAACGCTATGAGTACTCCGAGAACCACGACGGTGCTAAAGTTCAGAACGACGACTATTCTTTCTAAAAATATGGCCTGCTTACCCTACAAAAGTTAAGACTGGCATATAAGATTTATGAAAAATGCAGCAATTTATAATTGCTGCATTTTTTTTTGTCTGTCGCTTTAATTAGTTGCCCGGCTCTTCTATTAGCTCGGCTTTACACTGCATTCCTTAACAGCGGCATGCTGTACCACAATCCAGTTTTCCTCTTCAGAGACATTGGTGCCTAACACTATTCTGTCGCTTTTCTCCAGTTGTGCTTCAATCTCCTCCAGCAGCTCTGTTGCTATTGCCTTATTGGCTATACGTACAGGCTCATCCAGCGCATCTGTTTTAATCTCCAGATCATATATTCCTGAAACCAGGGTCCTGCAAATTACCAGCTCCACAGTTTTATTATGTGTAACTGATTTAAGTGCCGTAAAAGCATTGATCACCTGGTCTACCTCCGTAGCTTTAAAACCTAAAATAATAGAAGGATTCAGCTCTGCCTTATCACTGTCATTTGATAAATATATCTCATCAACACCAGCAAGTATTGATTCTATTACTAATCTGTCCATAATTAATTCTTTAGAAATCTATACGATAAAAAGGAATGAAAGAGCGTATTGTTTGGTTAAAAATGAAATTTAAGTCAGTCTTTCTTCCTTTAATCAATATATTGACCGTTAACCGGGGTCTACCTTCCCCCGGCTTATCCTACCTATGAATACAATTCTTTTTATGATCAACGGCGTTCGTGTGGGCACCTCAGAAATTATGATTATCCTGCTCGGTTTATTTGTGGTTTTTCTGATTCTGCGAAATCTGATTGTGCAGCCAAAACGTTAATCAACTATAATTCAGCTATGCCTTCTGCTTTCATGTAAATAAGCTAACAACTTTATTATGCAAGACTTTGAACAGACCAAACAATTACTAGATAACTCCAATATCTATTACCTGATAGCGGTAGATATGGATAGTAAATATTCTTATGTCAACAAACGCTATCAAAGAAATTTTGAAAGTGTCCATGGTCCCCTCGTCGGACAGCATTATGCAATAACCATGCATCCTGCTGATCTGCAAGTCTGTCAAACAGTTTCCGCCAAGGCCTTTAGTAATCCTAACGATATTTTTCCCGCTATCATCAGGAAACATGATGGTAAAGGAGGTTTTGTAATTACACAGTGGGAATATAAGGCTATGTTTAATGAGCAGCAGCAGCCATCTGGGGTGTTCTGCATTGGACACGATATTACTAAATTCATGCAGAACAGTACCGAACTCAAAGATACCCGTGAATCCTTACACAAAACAAAACTTAGCCTGGATCAGATCCGCTATATCCAGTCGCATGTAGTACGTAAACCTATAGCCAATATAATGGGCTTAAGCCTGCTGCTGCAAACCATGCCTATGGAAGCTGACCTGGCAAATATATTTGAAATGATTAATGAAAGTGCCAGGGAACTAGATAGTATAATCAGAAATATGGACACGGAATAGCACTAACTGGTCCCGGTCATTTTACGTCCGAGCAGATGAAATCCTGCAGCACAGCACAGCAATAATAAAATCAGGACAACCCATAACACGTGATACCCGTAATGTTCTGCCAGATAAAATCCTGCCGATGGCCCCAATACCTGGGCGGCCGACCAGCTAATCGTATACCCCGCGGCGTATTGCCCACGGTTAAATTCATTAGACCTGCTAATCACAAAGGCATTGATAAATGGCAGGGCAAACATTTCACCGACAGTAAATAAGGCAACCGATAATAAAGCCAGCAGCAGGGGGATATACACAGGCAGCAGCAGCACCAGATAAGATAATACTATACACAGCACCCCTCTGATAATATAATTTACCGGCGAACGCTTATGCTGTATTTTACTGATCATCACCATTTCAAAAAGTGCAATAATTAGCCCGTTCATTCCCAGCACCACCCCGATCATAAATTCGTCCAGGTGTAAAACTTCCTTATAGAACAGTGGTACAACCCTGAACATCAAATAAAAACAGGTAGTTAGTAATAGGGTCAGCAATAGAAACTGCATAAATAATACATCGTTCCAGGGCATTCGTACCGGTTCATCACTTACAGTCTTTCCTGAACCGGAAATGAGCTTCCTTACCTCCGGCAGCAAAAAGTAAATGAACACACCCGCGGCAATACTTACCGCACCATCAACAATAAATAATGCCGGATAACTGAATGAAGCAATTATGCCGCCCATACTGCTTCCTACAGCAAAACCCAGATTGCTGGCCAGCCGGTTCAGGGAATATGATCTGGTGGCCGTACCTTCTTTTGCGTAAACAGCAATAGCTGCAAAGTTCGCCGGCTTAAAGGCTTCTGAAAAGAAACTGATCAGCAAAGTAAAAATACAGAGCAGGTGGAAATTTGTAAGGCTGGAGAAAACAATAAAAAAAGCTCCACCAATGATAGAGGATAATACCTGTATCGTACGGAAACCTACCATATCTGTCAGCTTCCCGCCTGCCGTAGCACCGAGAATTGCACCCAGTCCAAACAAAGTAATGATCAATCCAGCATCAGAAGGCGGCCTATGCAGATACTGCGTCATATACAGACTCATAAACGGTACCGCCATGCTACTGCTGCGGTTTACCAGAATAACAGCGCTAAGCGTCCAGATTTCCTTACTTAATCCTGAAAAAGATTCTCTATAGGTGCGGGCTATTCTACTGATCATCGGACTGATTATGCTGCTTTATTGAACTAGTCTGCATATTACATCATCTGACACAATAATATTATATTTCTATATATAATTCTTAAAAAACCTCGTGGTAAGTTCTGATAATTATTTCCCTGATTTCCTCAGGCAGATCACTATCTGCATTAAAAACTACACCAACTTCCGGATCAAGGGTAAAATGGTCGTAAATGCTTTCGGTATGGTCAAGTCTTTTCTGTATAGACTTCAGTCCGAAATATAGATGATAATCAATTTCGACCTGGTTGATCAGTTGATAGAATATTTCCTGTTGCTTTTCCAAGTCAGCGACTTTCATGGTTAGGTAATTATTTGGTTAGTTTTACTGAAACGGAAATTAGCGGTCGGTATACATGCAACTTTGCTTATTTCTTGCAGGAGTACCTATAAACAGTGCAACATTACATTAAGAAGACAAAGATAACAAGAGTTCTTCCTCCCACAAATTATTATGAAAATGAATAAAAATCTGAAATAGTGAACGAGGATCAGCCGATTATTACTTATAGCTCTCCAGCTAATCCCTCACCAGTGGGAGATTTCCACTTCAAGCCCCAGCTCCTCTGCAATTTCCCGAACAATACATTGGGCGGCCGATTCATAGGCCTCTACCTTCCCACCTGGAATTCCCATTTAAGCGGGAGCCGCATCTGAGCGCTTCTCTGTGTTACCAGTATTTTTCCGTTCTGTAAGGTAATCAGTGCACAGGCCCACATCTATCATCATATAAACTTATAAAATGCTATACACTATTCTGCATTTATCAGATTTATATATGAAGAGGTAATTTATGCCGGGCGATAGATTCATCACATTCGTCGACAACTGCGAGTCCTTCATAGAGTAACGTAAAACCGGGACTTTACTGGCATCTGGTTTGGATTAAGCCTTATAACTAACACACAAATGAACATGAAAAATTTAATCCTGGCTGTAGTATTCGGAGTAGCTTCGTTAAGCAGCATAAACACAAAGGCACAAGTAAGCGTAAATGTAAATATAGGTTCACAACCTCAGTGGGGCCCAACTGGTTATAACCATGTAGATTATTACTACCTGCCAGATGTAGATGCATACTATTATGTACCAACAAGTCAGTATATCTATCAAAACAATGGCAGCTGGATCTGGAGAAATAACTTGCCTGGTCAGTACAGCAATTACAACTTATATAACGGCTACAAAGTTGTAATGAATACTCCAAAACCATATTTATCTCATCAAAGCCATGTAAAAGCGTACAGCAAATACAAAAACTATGGCGGTAAACAGGGAAATATCAGAGATAGCCGCGAGGTAAAATATGGAAATGCTCGTAACGGCAATAATAATGGTTATCAGAATATGCAGAAACCAGTAAAAAAGAACAATCAGTTTAGCAATTCAGACAACAACAGAAATAACGGCAGGGGTAATGGTAAAGCTGGTAGCCGCGGAAATGACAACAGCAGTCGTGATTCACGTGGCAGGAATTAATACAATCTACCCATTCATTATAATGCATACATATAGCGCCAGTTTCAATTTGAGACTGGCGTTTTTGGTGCCTTTGATTAATCTACAAACCAAAATTTATCTATCCACACTAATCCACATATCTATTAACATTATAATGGACTAGACTATTATCAATGAACGGTTACCCACAACTTATCCACTTCATAATTCCATAATCCACAAGTTATCAACATATAGCTGTGGATAACTACGCGTATACTAATATGTGAATGTACAATTGCGGTAGCTTGCTCTAAAATTACCTAAACCTATTTTATAATTTTGGTTTTCCACATTCATAATACGTTCTTTATATGTTCATTATCATAATTATTCACAGTGTTGTGTGTATAACCTCAAAATCAGTGTATATAAAAAAAGCCGGATAAATCCGGCTTCCCTGTTGTATGTATTGGTTGAAATTGAGGCTTATTGAACAACTACACCATCTTTATTGATTTTAATAAAGGCAACTTCTGTACCTTTCTTCACATCAATCTGGTAATATTGAGTTTTGTCTGAGTTAGTCACTAAGAAAGCCGCAGTTGGTGTCCAGTCTTTATAGGCATCAGCTTTTAAAGTAGTAGTTACCGGCGCAGGTAGTTCTTCCAGTTTAACCGGTACTCTTTGGGTGCTGTCTGCTTGTATGGTGATAGCTGGCTGTACTTTGCTTTCTGAAGCTTTTACTGTTGATAATCCTGCAAATGCTAATACTGTTGCTGTTAAAACGAAATTTTTCATAATCTTTTTAAATTATTTAAGATACAGGGTTAAACCTGGTCTTAGCTTGTTTAATTGAGTTATTTAATTTGATAGCATTAGTATCATAATAATGCCAAACCATGGTAATTACTTCAATTATTTGTAAATCAGAACAATATAAATTTATTTCTTATTATAATCTGTAGAACAAAGCCACAGTTTGCTGAAATCTGAAGCAAAAAAAAAATGCTGACATCCATCAGCATTTTTTCTTATTAACTACCTATTTATAAGCCTAAGCCTATTTCTTTCGCAGTCTATATAACCTGCATATTTTAAAATCAGATAATTGCAATCGCAATTATATCATAAAAAAATACCCGTATCTTTCAAACTTAGAGCGTTGAGCTATACTGAGGGCGTCTTTCAATTATTACACTTCTAAGATATAAATAATTAATAATACTAGCACAAAAAAAATAATATTTTTTAGTGCTTAAAAGTATTTATATTAAATTGGCAATGAACAACTTAATTTATTTGTAAAATAATAATAAACACTAAAAAATCACTGACTCAATTGACAAATTATCAATGCACATCAACACCTTTCCATTAAGAATTCCAATAAATTACACAAATAGTTTAATGAACAGTACGAGGTTTTGTTTATCCTCATATTAAATTGCAAAAAAAAAGAGCAGTTCTTAATTTAATCAAGCGAAACAAACAATTCCGACTGAATCAGCCATTGCCCCGCAACTTTGCGCCACATTGCAGAATAATTACCTCTGAAACTATCTGTATTATACTCCCATTCTCCCGTTTCCCAAGCCAGCACCTGGCTCTCACCAATAATAATATCCTGGGGACGACGTACAAAAAGCGGTGGTTGCGTCTTAAACATATCCTTAAATACCTGAACCAAAAGTTTCTTGCCAATGTACTGTCCCCCTTCACCAGAAATCACAATAATATCATCCATCCAGTACTGAGCAATACCTGGCACATCACGTTCTGATATTGCACGGTTTGAATCTTCACGTCGTTCTCTAATTATTGCAATCTCGGCAGTCTTTGGTCCCATAGTTATCTTTTGTTCGTGTAAAAGTAATAATATCACATAAAATCACTCCATTTTAACAGGAATTTCAGTTATTTGCAGATATACCATAAAAGATGCATGTAGGAATTATTGGCCTTGGAGATATGGGCAAACTTTACGCAAAACGTTTTGCCAAAGCCGGCTACCAGGTATGCGGAGCCGATCTTCCTGAATTTTACGAGAAACTGAAGGAAGAACTTAGTCCCCTCGGAATCGAGATTCTCAGCGATGGCAAAGCCGTCTCACGTAAATGCGATGTAATATTTTATGCGGTAGAGGCCGAGAAAATTGATGAGGTAGTAGCCCGCTTTGGAGGTGCTACCAAATACGGGGCAATTGTTGCCGGACAAACATCTGTAAAACACCCTGAAATAGCGGCCTTTGAAAAACACCTGCCCAAAGATGTAAATATCATTACCTGTCACTCCCTACACGGCCCCGGTTTTGATCCCAAAGGGCAAACACTGATCGTCATTCCGCACCGCTGTAATACAGATGCCTTTAAGCGTATGATGGACTTGCTTTCGGTCCTTGAGTCTGATCTGGTCGAAATGAGCGACTACCATGCGCATGATAAAATTGTTGCCGATACACAGGCTGTTACGCATATGGGTTTCGAAAGCATGGGCACAGCCTGGAAAGAAGCAGGCTTTTTTCCCTGGGAAAATACCGCTTACCTCGGTGGGATCGATAATGTGAAAATTCTTACCATGCTGCGGATATTTAGCTACAAAGCCCATATTTATGCCGGCCTGGCTATCATGAACCCCTATGCCAGGCAGCAGGTTAAACGCTATGCACAATCTGAATCTGAGCTGTTTAAGATGATGATTATGGAAAAGGAAGATGATTTCAGAAAAAGGATCAGAGAGGTAAAGCAATTCCTCTTTCCTGATACTAAACAGTTCCTCCTGCTTGATAATGATGTGATGAAAGAATTTTCACTGTCAGGCACTGGTAACTCACATACACCCAACTCACATCTAAGTCTGCTGAGCATGGCCGATGCCTGGTGTCATCTGGGTATTAACCCTTATGATAACCTGATCTGCCAGACTCCCCCCTTCCGATTGCGGCTCGGTATAGTAGAGTATCTTTTCAGAAATGAAGAATTACTCGAAGAATCCATAGCTGCAGCAATCTATGATAAACAAATCCGCGCAGACGATCTGGAGTTTCATTCCGCTGTAAGGGAATGGTCGTCAATTATAGGTTATGGTGATATCAATGGATATAAAGAACATTTCAACCAGGCAAAAGTATTTTTTGAAGACAGGCTTGAGCAGGGCCGTCTCCAGAGTGCAGAACTGATCAGCAGGCTCAACCGTAACAGCTAGCTGATCAGCAGCAAATCTATTTAACCGCTACATGAAAGGCCCGTCTGGCAATCATTTTCCAGTCCCCTTTAACTTTTTTCCATACCAGCACAATACCTAAATGTATATTGGCAGGTTTTCCGCCGTCATTAGTATCTGCAGTTAAGATGTGGCGTACCACGGCAACATCACCAGTTACAGTTACGCTCTGATCTGTCAATGCAATTGTTACAAAATCCGATTTTTTTGTACTGATAGCTTCTACAAAAGAATCACGGTTCTCAATCTTACCACCGGAGTGCCCGTAAGTTAAATCTGGCGATAGTATACTTAGCAAATCGGCCTTGTTACCGCTGATCATAGCCAGCCGTAGCTTCTCTACCCCAGCCGTAACCGTTTGTTCATCATTTGACTGTGCCGAAGCACCTAACACTGCTATTAGAAGCAGGAACATCATCGTTAATCTTTTCATAATTTATATCTGATTACTAATTTATATATAAAAATCAGACATCACTCATTATTAAATGATTTAGGTGCCGAAAAAAATGAACAGGATTATTACAAAATGAACAAAACCATTCCTCATTTATTTTATTATTTTGTGTGTCGCTTCTCAAAACAGAATACAGAATATGCTTAACAACTTTACTGAACCGGTACCTTCAAACGAAAAAGAAAGAATCTCAAGCCTTGCTGAGTTTGATATAGACTATTCAAATATTGAAAGTAATTTTAAAGACCTGGCCCACCTGGCCGCAACCATAGCAGGAACGGAAATTTCCCTGGTTAATCTGATAGACTCCGTAACACAGTGGACTGTTTCAAGCCATGGCCTCGATCTTACCCAGATGCCGCGTGAAGAATCTGTATGTCAGTATACCATTGCTAACGAAGGGCCTTTTGAGGTAATAGACCTTTCTAAGGATGACCGGTTTAAAGAAAGGTTTTATGTGAAAGGCCCGCTGGACCTGAAATACTATCTTGGAATCCCCCTGAGTACTGCCGAAGGTCTTAATCTTGGTGCACTCTGTGTACTGGATACTCAGATGCAATCGCTCAGCACTGAAAAAATTGAGATGCTGAAGATCATTGCTTCTGAAATTGTGAACCGGCTTAAGGCCATGAAAACTATCACCCATCTTAAGCAGCAGGTAGTAAAAGCCAAGGAAATACAGAAAAAGGTGGCTCATGATATCAGAGGGCCAGTAGCCGGAATAATTGGTCTTACCGGATTAATTACTCAGCAAGGGCCCAATAACAATCTGGATGAGGTTCTTGAGTGCATTTCCCTGATCCAGCAAAGCGGAAAATCCATACTGGAGGTAGCGGATGAGATCCTGTATGGAGATAATGTGGAACCCGTTAAAGTTGAAGAGTTTAACCTGCAGCTGTTTAAAGACAAGCTGGAACACCTCTATGGTCAGCAGGCCAATAATAAGAATATAACCTTAGATATCAAGGTAAACGAACGTAACCGTCAGATACCATTCCTGAAAAATAAATTATTACAGATAACTGGTAACCTGGTATCTCATGCTTTACGGTTTACACCCGCTGGCGGATGGATTAAAATAGACCTTGATCTTACTGTTGAGGCCACGAACAATATCCTTAAAATCAAGGTGCAGGATTCTGCTGAAGTTTCAGACATACAGAACCCCGGCTTAGTTTTAACCATGGTAAAACAACTGGTAGAAAGTCTGGATGGTACTTTTAAAATATTAGCAGATCCGGAGAAAGGGAACATGATCGAGACTCTCATCCCACAGCATTATTTACCCCACGTGTCTTTCGATAATACTTTGTAGCTGAGCTGCAGGTATTACGCCAGACTGACGCCATTTGATCTCTCCCTTTTTAAAAAGAATTAAAGTAGGAACCCCCTGTATCTGATATTTTCCTGATACTGCGGGGTTTTTATCCACATCAATTTTCAGGATAGTAGCCTGCTCCCCTATTAAACCCTTTAACTGCTGAAGTATCGGGGCCATCATTTTACATGGTCCGCACCACTCTGCAGAAAAGTCTACCAATACTGGTTTATCTGAATTTATGATTTCTGAAAAATTTGACATATCAATTTTGTTTATAAGCTGTGCTGATAACTGACTAACATCCCCACTTAAAGATTGTTTTTCTGATATTTAAATACCATCTGCGAAACCGGTATCAGCATCAGGCCACAGAAACCGAAAACCAGAAATGCAATTCTCAAACCAAATGCCTGCGCCAGGTAGCCGATTAGCGGCGGACCAAGCAGCATTCCTGTAATCGAATAGGTGGCAATAATTGAAATTGCCATACCTGCCGAATATTTCTTTGAACTTCCGGCCATGGTAAAAGCCATAGGGATAACCGATGCACTGCCAAAGCCTACTAATGAAAAACCTATCATTGCCGTCCAGAACTGTGGTACCGTTACTGCCATGAGTATCCCACCAATAATAAGTACAGCACTCATGATATAGGTTGCAGGCATGCCAATCCGCTGAATGATGATATCAGACAAGAATCTTGAAGAGGCCATAAACATCATGAAGATCAGATACCCATAAGTGAAAATTTTCAGATGCAATACCTGCTGGAAGTAAATACCACTCCAGTCAAACATTCCCCCTTCGCAAATGGCCGAGAAGAAGGCTACCAGGCCCAGGCACATAATAAAAGGATCAGGCTTGCCCACAATAATCTTATTTCCGCTTTCTGCGCGGTCGCCATGCAGCAAGAACTTATATGCATATAGCGTAACCAAAAGCATCAGGCCTGCAACCAACACAAAATGAAGCTGCAGCGATACATTCAGACTTAGCAGGAAGGTAGAAAAGGCTACTCCGGCAATACCACCAGTGCTCCAGAAGCCATGGAACGACCCATTGATTTTTTTATCATATAATTTCTGCACACTAATAGCCTGTGTGTTCATGGAAATATTAAAGATGCGGGAGGTAAATGCAAAAAGCACCACTGCAATAACCAGACTAAAGGCGTTCTGCGTAAAACTGATCAGGGCCAGGGCAAGGCAGTTTAGTCCGTACCCTACAGCCAGCGGCACCCTGCTATTGTATTTTGATACCAGCCAGCCTGTTATAGGCAAACCAATCAATGAGCCAATCGGCATGGCCAGCAGGATCGAGCCCAGCTCCGCGTCATTAAATCCAAAAGCCATTTTAATAGTTGGTATCCGCGAAGCCCAGGTAGCAAAGCTGAAGCCAGACATGAAAAAGAAGGTACTTAAGAATACCCGGTGCGTGTTTTTAGAAATAGTAGCTTCCATTGATGCTGCAAAGATAAACATCAAAACTTATTCTGCAGGGGCCGAAAGTATTATTTAATACAAGCTCAGTGCCTAACAAACGGAAGCAGTTCTTTCCAGGCGCTGAGCTTCTGCTCAAAGCTTTTTGAAGCATTTGCACGGCTTGGCGAAGGCAGCAGGTGATAGCTTTTATCTGGGCTGTGCCGCACATATTTAAGGTAAAACTGTTCGGCTTTTTTGCTGTCAAAAAACACATGTTTAATGGCCGGGTATTCCCGGTAAAAGGCAGCAAAATCATTCACTACTTCATTTTTAATATTACTGTCCAGACTCCCCTCACAGGTACATGAGGCCAGAACATCCCATACGGCAATTCCATGTGCCAGAAGAAATGCTTTCCTGTCATCATAATCTGCACTTGGCTCCCGGTTAAAAAGACCATATACTAATTTCCAGAAATGATTTCCGGCATGTCCATAATACTGCTGCAGCCGCAGCGACCGGTCTCCCGGCATCGTACCCAACAACAACACAGTACAATGATCATCAACAATCGGCGGAAAAGCTATTTTTAAAGGGGTAGTTAGCGGCTGGTCCATATATCTTAGTTTATCAGTTTAATAATCCTGAATGTATAACATCTATTAACAATTAAACCTGCGTATGTTTTGAAAATTTGCCCCCGGATATTAACTGTCTTTCCTAGCAGGGATATTACTACCTTTGCAGATTGAATAACAGTAAAATACCCAATGATACAAATAGGACAATACAACGAACTTAGAATTATAAACAAGACAGAATCAGGCCTGATCCTGTCAGATGGTGATAAAGAAGCATTATTACCATACAACCACGTCCCTAAAGATGCGGAAATTGGCCAGAATATCAATGTTTTTGTTTACATGCATAAGGATGGTAAACTGCATGCCACCGATCAGCGGCCACTTGCCTGCGTGGGTGACTTCGCTTACCTTACAGTTGTAGAAGACGGGGAAAACGGTGTATTTATGGATATCGGTATAGATAAAGACGTATATGTACCCGAGAAAGAACAGAAACGCCCCATGTTTAAAGGCGATAAACATGTGGTATATGTTTTTCTGGATGACAGTAACGACCGTATGGTTGCTTCATCAAGGCTAACCAACTTCGTAGAAGAAGAGGAAATTGATTTTGAAGAAGGAGATGAGGTAAGCTTGTTAATTGCTGACAGGAGCGATCTGGGATACAATGCCATTGTTGATAATAAATATATAGGCCTTTTATATACCAACGAATTATTTGATCAGCTAAACCCTGGTGAGATCAGAAAAGGATGGATCAAGAAAGTACGTGTAGGCGGCAAGATCGATCTGAGCCTGCAGCCAATGGGTTATGGTCATATTCTCGACATGAAAGAAGTGCTGATGAAAATGCTGGAACAAAACCAGGGTTTACTTGCACTGGGCGATAAAAGCACGCCTGATGAAGTTTATGAGATTTTAAAGATCAGTAAAAAAGCATTTAAAAAGACTACTGGTGCCCTGTATAAAGAACGCCTGATTACAATAGGCGATCATGAAATCAGGTTATTATCTGAATAAGCTGCAATTAACAAGATCTCCTGAGAGGTCAATTGCTTTAGCAGGTGCAAACATCTGACTCAGCTATTGATCTCGCAGGAGATTTTTATGTTTAAGGCTACCCTTATATTACTTCAGGGATTTCGTATAACATCCAGATTGTACATGAAAAGTGCCCCGTATCTCCCACCGGGCCATCCAGTAAACTGAAACCAAGTTTTTCATATGTAGATACTGCTGCAGCCAGTTCAGGCATAGTTTCCAGGTAAATCTTCCGATAGCCCAGCTCTCCTGCCAGGGCAATACACTTCTTCATTAACTGTTTTCCCAAACCTTTGCCCCGTGCTTTTGGTGCAAGGTACATCTTTACCAGTTCCACCGTATCGTCAGGCAGTCCGTTCGAGGGATAGATACCCACCCCTCCAATTAGCTCTTCCCCTTCCAGCGCAACAAAATAACTGCTTTTTTCCAACTGGAAAGTTTCATACAAATGATCCGTGCTCTCGTCAAAATATGCAGTACCAGGAATATCCAGTCCAAACTCTTTCAGGCTCTCTCTTAAGATCAGGGCCATGGCAACATTATCCTGCGGAAGTATTTTTCTGATAGTAATTCCCATAGCTTAAGCTTTTAAACGGATAATCTCATCATATACCCCATTCCATAAACTAATGCGCTGCTGTAAAGAAGTAATAGTAATTTCTTCTGCGGCTTTCCAGTAATCTTCATTTTCACCACATAATTCTGCAGTCATATCCAAAGCCAGGTGACTATGATGATCACCATCTACTTCAATATGGCGGTCCAGGTAATATTTGATCAGCGACAGCTGATCTGGAAATTTCCTGTTCAGGTCACCCACAATTGATATAAACATATTCGGGATCAGGTCTTCCCTGCCAAAAGTAAAAGCGGCAGACTGTAAGTGCGCTTTACCACTGTTAATTACTTCAAAAGTAAAATTCACAAAATCCTGCGCTTCCCTGGGCACACCTGCCTTAAGGTAAGCTTCAGCGAAAGATCCGCCTGCCTGAAGGCTGCCAATAAAGGTATGGATAGCCGTGGTATCAGCATTACACTGGTCCATCGCTTCCAGATACATCTCATAATGACTCTTACGGATTCCTTCGTTGTCAACATCCGATTCTTCACCAGCTACAATTTCGTTGATCAGGTATCGCGTATTGGCGCTACCTACCGGAAACCAGGGTGTAGTGGTACAGGTAAGGCCAATCTGTAATGATTTAAGCAGAGACATAAAATCCCATACCGCATAAACATGGTATTGCATAAAGATTTTAAGATCATCAAGATTGTTGATTACTGAATAAACCTTATGGTTGATGATTTCCTGTCTGAGGGGCTCTATTACCTTCTGGATCCTTTCTATTTGCTGCTGCTGATTCATTGCGCTTTTGCTCGTATTTTGATGTTATACCTGTATTAAATTTCGGAGCAAATGTAGAAGTAATTGATTCTCTTTAAGCCACTGCCTCTATAATTACAACAGCAGAGGTTATAATATTACTTTTCATAGAAAAAACCACCTCTCTCCATGCAGAAAACAGAGCAACCTCCTGCAAAGCTGCACCTATAGGTACTAACCGTACTTTATTCCCACGCCGCTGCAGCATAAACGCTAAGAAGTTAAATTGCTATCCAGCTGCAGCAATAATATGCCTTAATCCGGTGGCTATTATTTTTTGGTCAATCTATTTAATTCTTTAAAATAATCTTGCCGGTATGAGTACTGCTTTCCATCAGTTCCTGTGCTGCACCAGCCTCCTCAAGCGGAAATACCTGATGGATAATAGGTTTAATTTTACCCGCGGCAATCAGCGGCCAGATGGCTTCCTCAATTTCAACAGCCAGTTGCGCCTTAAAATCGTCAGTTCTGGGTTTTAACATACTGCCCGTTATCACCAGCCTTTTACTCATCACCTGCCTGATATCTATTTCAGATTGAGTCCCGTTCATGGCATTGATAAATACCAGACGTCCGTCTGTATTGAGTATCTCTATATTTTTAAGCGTGTTTTCGCCACCCGTCATATCCAGAATTACATCAATTCCCACAGACTTCAGTATGCTTACAAAATCTTCTGTTTTATAGTTAATGGCGCGGCTGGCACCCAGCTCTTCACAGAAACGGCACTTCTCCTCTGTACCTGCGGTGGCATAAGCCGTACCGCCCATTGCTTTAATCATTTGTATGGCCATTACCCCTATTCCGCTGCTTCCGCCATGTACCAGGAAGTTCTCTCCAGATTTAAAACCCGCAGTTTTAAATACATTAGCCCAAACGGTAAATATGGTTTCGGGCAAAGCAGCCGCCTCTTCAAAGCTAAAACCCTCAGGTATAGGCAGGCATAACCTTTCATCAAGCGCTTTATAAGTGGCATAGCCCCCGCCCGCTACCAGTGCACATACTGTATCACCTTTTTTCCAGCGTACTACATCATGTCCGGTTTCTTCAACTATGCCCGCAATCTCCAGTCCGGGTATTTCTCTGTCCTGTGCCTCACCATAACTGCTGCTTTTCCTCGACATGATGTCACTGCGGTTCAAACCTGCAGCCATAATTTTAATCAGTACCTGATTGTCCTGCACTACCGGCTGATCCAGTTCCTGCAGCTGCAATACTTCCGGACCTCCTTTTTTCGTGATTACAATAGCTTTCATAAACGGTTTTGTCTAAATAATAATGGGTTTCTCAATAATGGGTTTCTTCGTAGTCCTTTTAAAGTATTTACAATCTCAGGATAACCTGCTGGTTCATAATGATGATCGCCCGGCAGCAGCTTCAGGTTAAAATTCCTCCTTCGCAGCATTTCAAGCGGTTTCGCTTCTTCATCCGCACCATAGAAACAAAACACAGGTATCCTCACTGCTTCAACCTCTGGCTCAACTTTGTAAGGTTTATCATCACCGGCAATATTCAGCAGGTCGGTAGTATGCACCATAAAATCTGATGAGGCAAAAGGCGATAAGAGTTCCAGGGCCACCACCCTGTTTTTCATTGCCGAAGGCAGCCTGTTATAAATAAACGGCACTACATCCGCGCCAAAAGAATAGCCAGAAAGATAAATTCTGTTCGTTTTATACAGCCTTGAATATTTAGTGATCAGCAAAGTAATATCTTTTGCTGTCTGCTCAGGTGTTCTTGCTGTCCAGAAATATGTTCTGGAATTAAAGCCTATGGTTTCATAACCATCCGCAGCAAATTGTGAACACAGCTGGTCTTCAAAATCCAGCCATCCCCCATCACCTGAAAAAAAGATCATTAGTTTTCTGGAGCTGGTATCAGCACTGGGATAGTTGATTACCGGAAGGTCAAAGTCATTGGTGGCCAACCCATGATGATTGGTCTGCCTCGTTTTTAACAGGAGACCGCAGCCAGAGAGCAGGAAAATGGAAATCAGGCACAGGCCCTGGTACCAGCACTTCATTGAGATTCTAGATTGAAAATCTAGCTATGTTCATCAACCATGCCAGATTTATCTGGATAACCTATCATTTACACAAGTATGAACGATGAGATGCTGCTGCAAAAAGAATCCTGCAGATCCGGATCAAATACCAGATCTGCAGGATTTAAATTATTCTACAATGATTGTAGAAATTGAGTGAGGAAGACTGATGGTTTCAGCAACTTTACCCGCTATCCATAAGTAATAAGGCAATTTTTCTTCAGATTTATTCATTACCACAACCGCCAGTTTACCATCAGGGTTGATGAAAGCGGTAGTCAGCAATTTATCACGGTTTGATGAACTGGCAACTCGTTTGGCTCCCGGTTTAATAAACTTCGAAAACTGTCCCATATAATAATAAGAGTTGGTATAGATCAGTTTGCCAGTGGTTAAATCAGCATGTACTGCTGCAAAGCAGAAATTGCCAACATGGTTAGGTCCCCCTTTTTCGTCCAGCAGCATATTCCAGTCAGTCCAGGCTGCCGTACCGCTGTTAAAATCATTGATCATTGAATAACCATAACGCTCGCCCAGTGCCCAGCTGCCAACCTCTGCCAGGTTAAACTTCTCTACACAACCTTCAGTAAAGATCAGCTCCTTATCAGGAAAAGCCTGTTTCACCAGTTTCAGGTTGTCGAAAAGCATCCCGCTTCCTGTCCAGGTCTCGTACCAGTGAAAACCTATGCCCCAGATATATTTGGCAGCCTCGGCATCGTGCAGAATAGTACTTGCACGTTGATATACCTGATCACGGTTATGATCCCAGGCAATCAGTTTTTTACCCGCAAGACCTTCTTTCTGTAGAGTCGGACCTAAATATTCTTTAATAAAATCACGTTCTTCTTCTGCCGTATAAACACAAGATTCCCAGGTTTGCGTGGCCATTGGCTCATTCTGTACTGTTAAACCCCATACCGGCATGCCCATAGCTTCGTAAGTTTTAATAAACTTCACATAATAGTTAGCCCAGTTCTGTCTGAACTCGGGTTTAAGTTTGCCGCCTTTCAGCATGCTATTGTTGGTTTTCATCCAGGCCGGCGGACTCCATGGACTCACAAACATGGGTAACTTACCACCTGCAGCGGCTATCGACTGCTTAATCAATGGTATCCGGTATTTCTCATCATGCTTTACATTGAATGATTTCAGGTCCGCATCATTATCTTTAACATAGGTATAACTATCGCTGGAAAAATCAGTGCTGTGGATACTGGTTCTTGCCAGGCTAAAGCCAATGCCTTTTTCTTTATCGTAATAAGCCGTCAGATATTCCTTTTGCCTGTCTTTAGACAGCTTAGCAAAAGTTTCGGCTGTAGCATCTGTGATGGCCCCGCCAATACCCACCAGGGTTTGAAAAGTACTTTTAGGATCTACGAAAATACATACCTGGGTTTCCAGTGGTTGTTTTAAATCGGTAAATTTCAGGCTGCCTGTGTTCGACAGGCGAAGTTCTGATCCCTGCGCGGTTGTGTAAACCGTGGCTGTAGGTAATTGCTGCTGGGCCAAAGCTCCCTTTCCAAACGGAAGAAGTAAGGCCAGTAAGTAAATTTTGTTCATTTGCTGTTTAATTCTATGGTATAAATTCAACATAAAAGCTGCTGAAAATGTGGTTATAGTTTTGCAAGGTAAAAAAATAATAAGCTAAAAAAGGTTAAGCTGCCCGCTTTTCGGTGGCTTTTCATCACCAAATATAGTCTTGCCGCCATATTTCCATGAGTCATTACGTTCCTTTTCAAGCAGTTCCTCAAAGTTGCCGTTAGGTGTAAAATCTTTTTCAGCCTGGTAAGAAAGTTCACTGAGTTTGCGGATTGCCTGCAGCTTATCAGACTCCCCTATTTTAGCTTTGCCTACTGCTGCAGACAACACTTTCAGGGTTTCATCATATACATTTACCGGTACCGGGAAAGGGTGCCCGTCTTTACCACCATTCGCAAATGAAAAGCGCGCCGGATCGCTGGACCTCGAAGGGGTACCGTAAATCACTTCGCTTACCAGTGCCATAGACTGCAGGGTTCTCGGCCCCATGCCCTGTAGCAACAGCAGCTCTTCAAAATCTGAAGGTTGTTTATCATGGGTTAACCATAACATGGCACCCAAACGTTTCAGGTCTATATCTTTTGCCCGCACATCATGATGAGAAGGCATCACCAGATGCTGTACTTCAGAAAGCATCCGCGAAGGATGTTCAGTGGTCATAGATAATACGGCATCCCTTGCCGGCGAAGCTTCCTGCGCAACCATGTTTAGTATAGGACCCTGGTTGGCACCGCAGATAGCGGTATGCGGGGCATCCACAAAAGATTTCATACCGGCAGAATGCCAGTGATAGCGGCGTGCTGTTGCACTGCCATCCCGCATTCCCTGCTGCACTACCGTCCACAGCCCTTCAGTATTCAGCACAAAGCTGTGCATATATAACTGAAAACCATCCTGAAGGGCAGTATTGTCTACCTTTGCACTGAGTTTGCTAGACCGCACCAGCTCATCTCCGTTCAACCCATTACGGTTGCTGTACAGCAGCAGTTCCTGTGGGGTATTGCGCGACGACTTACCTTTGCCCCCGCAGATATAAATTCCCAGCTCTTTAGACAGCGGGTTGATTGCACTTTTCAGGGCACCCATTACTGAGGTGGTTATGCCAGATGAATGCCAGTCCATACCCATTACCGCCCCCAGGCTTTGAAACCAGAAGGGGTCACTCAGCCTCCGTAAAACTTCCGCTGTACCATATTCTGCAATAATAGCTTCTGTTATGGCCAGGCCCATTCGCGACATACGCTCGGAGAGCCATTTCGGAACATGACCATAATGCAGGGGCATATCTGCTGTGCCAGACCTTTTCATTGCTGTTTATCCAAATTTAAACTGATCAATCCTCACCCAGTGCATTCCTGCTGCTTCGGCAGCTTTGGTCCCGGGTGTGCCATCTTCAAACACCAGACATTTTTCAGGATTTACTCCCAGCAGCTCCGCTGCTTTTAAAAAGGGGTCTGCGAAAGGTTTGCCCCTCGGGGTTTCGCCTGCACACACTAAAGCTTCCACGTATTCCGATACACCAATCAGGTCTAGTGTACGCTGTACCGCTATGCGGTCGCCCCCCGATACCACTGCTATCTTCACCCTGCCGGCATTTTTCTTCAGGTGCTCTACCACATAAGGGATCGGTACAACCTTATCTAAATATTCATCATGAAACAGCTGCGCTTTTCTCGATCTGAATTCATCCGGGTCCATTGTTGCATGATAACGCAGGTTCAGTTCTTCCACTACATTAGCAATCGGCCATCCCGCCAGTTCATCTATAATTGCCGGGTCCATAGCTACATTATACTCCTGCGCCACGCGTACATAGCTCTCGGCATGTGCCGGCATATTATCTGCCAGCGTGCCATCACAGTCATATAAAAATGCTTCGTAATCTCCTTCAGTTAGTATACTGAGCTTTAAAAAATTGGTATCTTCCATCATCATTTCGCTGCGTAGCTATAAAATTAAATTCTGTTAATGTTCATCCTGAAAGCCTGATTTTTTCTGGAAACTGTAAATCAGGTAAACCAGTGCCGGCAATATAAAAACACTGCCAATCAACAAGGCATAGCCCAGGGTTTGTATGGTTTTCTGCTGTCCCTGATGCGTCAGCAAAGAGAGGTTTTCGCCGTCCTTCAGTAAAACAATATCGGGGAAATGACTGTAGGTGGCGGCAAATAAGATCATGGTAACCTGGAAACCTGCCAGTATCCGCAGTAAACCCGGTCTGTTTTTATTCAGCATATAGAATAAAATCAGCAGCGAAATTGTAGCCAGTACAATGGCAATGATGTTCAGCACATCTCCCAGTATCCAGTTCAGCAGCGGGATACCTTCAAAATAAGACGCAATAAACACCAGTGCCCCTGCTCCCATTACCACAAATATCATATGCCTTGCTTTACGGGTAAAATGTTTAATATCCTTTTCTGTTCCGGCTTCGCCAATGATAAAGATTACTGCCAGATACGCGCAGATGGTTACCGTAAAAATACCCGTGGTCACAGAAAACCAGTTCAGCCAGCTGTAAACATAAGCCGAAAGAAAGTCCGGCGCATTCAAATCAATCTGTCCCGAAACAGAACTGGCAGCAATTATCCCCAGAAAAAAAGGGGTAATCAGGCTTGATAACACAAATATGCGGGTATATACTTTCTGCATATCATCCTTTACGGCATCATAATTTCTGAATACAAAAGCCGTCCCTCTGGCTATAATACCCAGCAGCATACATACGAGCGGGATATGTAGATATATAGATATCGTTGTATATATAACCGGAAAGCCCACAAACAGGATCACTATTACAATGATCAGCCACATATGGTTAGCTTCCCAGATAGGCCCAATGGCCTCATACATCTTCTTCCGGGTGTCCGGACGGTTAGCCTTTGAGGTAAAGAGTTCTATAATCCCTGCCCCGTAATCTGCGCCGCCCAGCAGTATATATAATAAGATGGCTGTCCATAAAAATACAATTACTACGTATACCATAATGCTTAATGTTTGCTGTCGGTTGATGAATCATAAAGTTTGCCCACCATGGTTATCTGGCGGAACAGCAGTACACTCACAATAAGGGCCAGTGAGATATAAACCGCTGTAAACAAATAAAAGGAATAGGCTATTCCCGGCATAGGCGTAACAGCATCAGCCGTACGCATTACCCCGTAAATAATCCAGGGCTGCCTGCCCACCTCGGTAACCGTCCATCCTGCCTCCAGGGCAATATATCCCATAGGCGTGGCAATCACAAAAAGCTTAAGCAGCCATTTGCTGTCCAGCCAGTTTTTCTTTTTCAGCAGGGCGATGAAATATACGAGGGCAATCCCCAGCATAGCCATACCCAGGCCTACCATAATCTGGAAGGCAAAGTGGGTAACCACCACCGGCGGATGGTCTTTCTGCGGAAAGCGGTCCAGCCCAATTACTTCCCCGTTGAAATCACCTGTAGCCATAAAGCTCAGGGCTTTTGGTATTTTGAGTCCGTATTTTACCGTTTTGCCCGCCGTATCTGGCAAACCGCCAATAATCAGCGGCGCACCCTTTTCCGTAACAAACAAAGATTCCATGGCCGCCAGTTTAGCAGGCTGGCGCTTAGCCACATCTTTGGCAGATAAATCTCCGCTTAAGGGCTGCAGACAGGCGGCAACACAGGCAAAAACTGCTGCTATATGAAATGCCTTCTGATGGAAGGACACATTTTTACCTTTTAAGATCATCAGTGCATGCACCCCGGCCACCGCAAAGCCTGTAGACACAAAGGCGGCTATACACATATGAAGCGCTTCAGAAAACCATGCTGCATTAAACATTGCCTTCATCGGATCGATGTTGAGATACTGCCCGTTTACAAAGTCGAACCCTGCGGGACTATTCATCCAGGCATTTGCAGCAACTACCAGAATGCCCGAAAGCAGCCCGGTGATGCCCACCACTACCCCGGTAAACCAGTGAAACCATGGATTGAAACGGTTCCAGCCATACAGGTAAAAACCCAGGGCTATTGCTTCTATAAAAAAAGCCGTACCCTCAAGCGAGAAGGGCATACCGAAGATAGGGCCCGCATGTTCCATAAACCTGGGCCATAACAGCCCCAGTTCAAAAGATAAAACTGTACCCGAAACAGCGCCGGTAGCAAAAAAGATAGCAACACCCTTACTCCAGGCTTTGGTAACGTCATAGTAAACTGCTTTTTTCTTCTTTAACCAAAGGTAATGTGCTGTGCACATAAAAAAAGGCATGACCATGCCTATACAGGAAAAAACGATGTGAAAGCCTAAAGAAAAGGCCATTTGAAGCCGGGCTGCAAAGAAATCATCCATATAGCAAAAGTAACAGTTATTTAGCTTGGGAGTTAAAATAGCCAGTGTTATTTGCCTGATGAATGTAAAAATTAGCAGCCCGAAATCATATTTCTGGAGATTATATACTTGTTGATTTTGAAGCCAGAGGCTTAATCTTATTTGCAGGCCGCACAATCATACGCAGCGACTGATCCTTGCTGATATAAGCTACTGTCCAGTTGTATAAAGTCTTTATTCTGTTCCTGTAGTTTACCAGTGAAAGTAAGTGAATAAACAACCACATGGCCCAGGCTATGAACCCACTGAAAAAGAGCTTCGGACTAGGCAGATCTGCTACGGCTTTATTCCTGCCGATAATCGCCATAGAGCCTTTATCATGATAAGCGAAGGTTTTCAACTCCTGATTTTCAGCACTGCTGATCAGGTTTTTACCCAACAAATCTCCCTGCTGGATAGCCACCTGTGCTACCTGAGGGTGCCCTTGCGGAAAATGACTGTCCGTAGTCTGGATACAGGTATCACCTATAGCATATACGCCAGGCATACCCTGCACCTGATTGTATGCATCGACAATCATCCTTTTACCACGGCCGTATACTGCTTCTGGTATACCTTTAAACACAATGGCAGTAACCCCGGCCGCCCAGATCAGGTTTTTTGACTGGATGCTGTCACCATTGGCAAAATGCACCGTATCATCAACAAAATCCTTCACCATGGCATTCAGCCTGATGTTTACACCCATTTTTGTAAGTGTATCAAAAGTATATTGCTGCGACTTCTCACTCATTGGCGCCAGCACAGTTTTCAGACCATCTACCAGGTAGATTTCTCCGTTAGAACCTTTTAGTTCAGGATAATCCTTGGCAATGATGTTCCTCTTCATTTCGGCAAACATACCCGAAATTTCTACTCCGGTAGGTCCACCGCCGGCAACTACCACAGTAAGCAGTTTCCTGCGTTCTTCCGGATCAGTCTCGCGCGAAGCCTGCTCAAGCCTTTCCAGCAAGGTGTTTCTCAGCTGTAGTGCATCAGAAACAGTTTTCATTGGAATGGCATCTTTCTCAACACTCTCCATACCAAAATAATTGGTAATACAGCCCGTAGCAAATACCAGGTAATCATAGCTGATCTCACCGGTAGACAGCATTACTTTTTTCTGCTCAGGGAAAACTTCTTCCAGTTCACCAAGCCTGAACATAACGTTTTTCTTGCCTCTGAAAAGTTTACGGAACGGATAACTGATATTTGAAGTTTCAAGGTAACCTGTAGCTACCTGATAAATTAAAGGAGGAAAGAAGTTATAGTTATTCTTATCTACAAGGACGATTTCAAAATTGTCATGATTGGCTAGTTTCTTGGCAAGGTTAACACCTGCAAATCCACCACCTATAATAACTACTTTTTTTGGAGTGCTGCTCATGCGTAAAAGCGATTGATTTAATATTTTGTGGGGAAACAACAATAAATGTGCTAGGTTTTCGATTACTTAACATTATTCTGTCATGTTTAATAGCAATATCTGGTCTGTAATAGGCTTCCGAACACAATTTCTGTAGTTTTACAAAAAAAACCTGCCCATGTCACAGCCAAATTTCAATCAGAATAACCAGGAGATCTTAACGCTTCAAAAAGGTAAATACGTTTTTATTGATGAGCTGCAGGAAGTATACCATGCAGACAGTCCGGTGCCGGCACTATTGGCCAGGGCAATCAGGATTACAGAAAAGGAAGGCGTATTATTCGGAGAAATGGGACTGCTGAAGCTGAGCGACCTGATCTTAAAACAAAGTGCTTACCATGACGAAGCAGGTAAAATTATTGAAGCCCATAAGCTGTACACCTGGCCCCGCAACCTGGGCAGCACTAAAGAGTGGACCGCCAGTAAGATTGAATTCATTAACCAGTATATTCTCAACTTTCCGATAGAAATACTTGCCGTACAGCCAACTGAGGGCATCAGCTGGAAATACATCAGTCCTGAAAACTTTAAGAATTTCCCTGCAGAGATAACCGGTACTGCCAGCTTTATGGACTTTGCAGCGCACAAAGATGAATACTTCTTTCTGCGCCGCCCAATCAATGAACCTCAATAATTACCTGATCCTGATTACCCTCAGGTAATCCAGCATGGCCTGGTTAATCTCACCGTTCATATTTTCGTTCCAGTCTTCAAAACTGATACTGATCCGGTGTGTGCCTTCAGAAAGTTCTGCTGTTTCGGTATTGCTGAAACCCCAGTCAGACCACTCTCCTCTTCCGCGCTGCGGAAAAACAAAGGTCCCGCTTCTTTTGCCATCTAGCGAAAATGTACGGATAGCACATTTGTTTTCTGTATTGGTAGGGCCGTTTCCATTTGCATAACGAAAGTCTATGGCATAAGTTCCTGCAGCCGCAATATTGACAGAAAAACTGACAGTTTTGTTAGCCGTTTTGCTGATTTCGATAAAGCCGCTGCCCGTATAACCCTGATATGGAAGTACGGAACGGGCAGCCACCTGATCGGCAAAATAGATTTGCATCTGCTGTTTCCGTATCTGTAATACTGGTTCGCTGGCAAATGATCCTATACTATTTTTATCTACAGCAATCAGCTGGTATTCCCCATCTTCTTTAAGCGTATAGTTCAAACCGTTAACAGTGCTTACTTTCTGTCCGTTGCGCAGCAGCTGATACTTTACAGCACCTTCAATAGCTGTCCAGCTTAACAACCCATCTGTTAGCTTTAAAGTAGGTGCAGGCAGGGAAACATAGTCTTTCATCACCGCCACCTTGGCTTTTTCTGTTTTACGGTCTGCCAATATAATCTGCAGAGAATGGTGCCCCTTAAGTGATGCCGGTACTCTGCCGGAAGGCAGTTCAAGCCCGTCCATAGTAATTGAACGGACTATATTTCCATAACCTTTCATCGTAATCTCCAATACCGAGTTACGGTATTTGAAATTGTTCAGCGAACGTTCACCCGCCATCACTGCCGGCACAAATGGTTTAAATACCAATCCTTCTTCATCGATTGCTATACCGAACAACACCTTGTAAATCATACTGATATTACCCGAAAGGCTCCATAACATGTTACTCGAATTTACCTGCGTACCTGCAAAGTCACCAGAAGTAGAAACAAAGTTCTCCTTGTTGGTAAGGAACATTGCAGCGGGACGATAGATCGCACTCAGGCTGCGCAGCAGGGCATCTTCATTACCGGCTTTGGCTGCGGCGAGCGACCAGTATGACTGTACAAAAGGCCATACCGCATCATTATGGTAAGGAGGAATATCCGGGATCTGGGGATAAATACAAGGAATCCCGAAATTAGTAACCGGGGTATTTTCCACTACTGCTTTCTGACGTTCCGGATCGGCGATATCAAACAGCACTGTCAAAGCTTCACCAAGCGCTTCTGAACGCGGTGACAAACTCATAAACTGACGCCCGTACAGATACTGTCCGTAATATCCTTTTTCAGGAATCCAGAGATGCGTATTGATACCCCTTTTAATATTGGCAGCTATACCCGCATATTTTGTTGCCGCTGCGCTGTCTTTTAAGAGGGCCGCCATTTCAGCCAAAACTATATTGGTCTGATAATGCACCGCATTGGTACCCAGGTTTTGCGAACTGTAGATATCTGCAGACTGCATCCATTTAGGGTAAGTCTGGTCCCGCCAGTCCAGAAAGGAAGATTCCCCCCTCACCAAACCTGTTTTATCATCATAAACATTCTTTAGGTCGTCTTCCACAGAGTTTTTGATAATCCTGAAGGCATCTGCCAGCCATTGTTGATCACCCGTGGTTTTATATACTTCCCAGGCAGCCACAGACCAGATCATACGGTCAGAAGAAACCGGCCATGAACCTCCGGTGCCTGTATCCTGAATAATGCGGTCGTTCTTTACCTTTTTCATGAGGCTGTGTTCTGCCACTGCAGGTTGCAGGGTAGCCATAGAAAGAATAATGCTGTAGCTGATGTCGCGCGTCCATACACCTGCCCATTCTTTACCCGTCCGGAAAGTACTGTCCGGTTCAATGGCATTCTCCATTTCTTCCAGTCCAAGGTTATACAGGGCATCCATCATGGGTATGTCCGATTTATATTGCGGAAAGGCCGAGATATTCCTGCTCAGCTGCCATGCTGAAGCCGTGGTTTTTCTCGACTGTGCCTTGTTCATCTCCAGTGTCAGCGTGTATATTCCGTCACCGTCCGCATCCTGCAGCTGCAGCTCCTGATGGTTGGCCAGGTTATCAAAATCCCAGATCAGCGGATTGATACTGCCCGCCACAAATACACCCTTAAAATCAGATTTAAAGATTTTGGTGCCATTGTATGCCGTGTAAAATCCCTTCTCTTTAAATTCGTTCAATACCCCGTTCATGTCTAGGCGGATGGTAAATCGTGTATCCGGTTTCAGAAAAACACCTTCAGTAACTTTAGTCGGGTCAGTATACTGCTGCCCGAAGCGGATCAGCGGACTGCTGATCTCAGCGTTTGCAGCAACCAGGTTAATCTGATGGTTTTTACCCGTCGCCATTTCATTGTCCTTACCGTTGATACTGAATTTGAAAGACAGCGCAGGGCTGATCTGGAGGTTTACCGGGCTCTGATAATCCGAAGCGACTGAGGTGGCAGACAAGGCTTTGGCTTCAAAGCTGCCCTGGGTAATTTTATCTTTATAAAAGGTGTAGTGATCAGATTTAAATATAGTATCCATAGGCTTTTGAGATTTGCATCCCGCTAGAGCAATCATTAAAATGGAAGGAAAGACGATTTTGGAACAGATTAACTTCATAAGGTGGTAATGATAATAATTTCCCCTTATAATTCAGAGAGGAAAGTAAAATAGTCCCGATCGAACCGTAAAACAAGGCTGAATTATTTATTTTAAATAATATTTTTCTTTTTAAGATTTTATTAAGTAATTGGCAGGTAAATATAAAGCCAATCTAAATGAATATAACTGCAAACCAGCTTTATTCTTTTCTATCAGATAGAATGGATAAAGACATCGCCGAAAAACTAACTATGTACATTGATTCGAAAATACATCAGGCCATGACAGAGAAAACAAACAATTTCGCCACCAGAGAAGATCTGGCTAATTTAAAAATTGAACTGGTCAACATGCAAAAAGATATGTTGAGGTGGTTCATGACCATATTTATTACCCTAATTATCGCTGCCGTAGGCGTAGTGCTTAAAAACTAAGTATAAATCATGTCACAAAACAAGTACAAACATCTGATGTTTCAACTAATACCATAGCTTTGAAACGTCAGATGTTTGATCTGTTTGAAAACAATGAAATTATCAGAAAAAGTAAGCATTGCTATAAAGAATGATATTAGCAGTGGCAAACTAAAAATAGGCGAGAAAATCCCAGCTGAGCCCGAGCTGATGGAACTGTATGCGGTAGGCAGGTCTACCATCAGGGAAGCTGTAAAGTCACTTGCCATTTCAGGTATCCTCAGGGTGCAGCAGGGCTTCGGCACTATTGTGGCCTCTAAAATTAAAGAGGAGCCTCTCTCCCAACGGCTGCGCCGTGCAGAATTTGAAGAAATCAATACCGTACGTGCGCTCTTCGAAAAAGAAATTGTAAGGCTGGCCTGTGCCAACCGCAGTGATGCAGATATCCATCAGATGCATCTTTATCTGGAGCAGCGCAAAGCTGCCATCCTCTCCAATCATCAGAAGAAATGTGCTGATGCTGATATCAGCTTCCACATCAGTATTGCCCGCGCATCGGGTAACCTCGTACTGGCAGAGCTCTATCAAAATTTCAGCACTGTTATCCGCGAGTTCTTCAGAAAAAGAGATCAGGACGACATTGGTCATTTCAAACAATCCCAGGCCTCTCACGAAGCACTGGCGACAGCAATCAGCAGCCAGGACCTTCCCGCAGCAGCGCTGCTTATCCAAAGTATTTTAGACAATAATTATTAATAAACATGACCATTTTAACATTTACAATCATCCTGCTACTGGGTGCATACCTGGCCGGACTGGCAGGTTCATTAACCGGACTGGGCGGCGGTGTAGTAATTATCCCCCTGCTTACGCTCTTCTTCCATGTAGATATCCGTTATGCTATTGGCGCCGCATTAGTGGCTTCAATTGCCACATCTTCAGGTTCTGCCAGTGCCTATGTCAAAGAAGGCATAACCAATGTAAGGTTAGGTATGTTTCTCGAAATTGCCACCACAACCGGTGCGGTAATTGGTGCTATACTGGCTATTTATACCCCTGTAAATATCGTGGCCATTCTGTTTGGCGTAATGCTGATCTTCTCGGCAGCCATGACTTTAAGAAAGAAAAACGAAAGTGCGCTTACCCAGGGCAGCAAGTTATCTTATTTATTAAAACTAAACAGCAGTTACCCTGGTAAAGAAGGCCGGATAGATTATAAACTGACCAATGTAGGTGCCGGTTTTTCTATTATGACCGTTGCCGGTATGCTTTCCGGACTGCTTGGAATAGGCTCTGGTGCCTTGAAAGTGCTGGCCATGGATACGGCAATGAAAGTACCTTTCCGTGTAAGTACCACTACGAGCAATTTTATGGTTGGCGTAACTGCTGCAGCCAGTGCGGTGGTGTATCTGCAGCGTGGATATATTGATCCTGGTATTGCCTTCCCTGTTATCATAGGGGTATTGGCTGGTGCCTTTACGGGCTCCAAACTGCTGATGCGCATCAATGTCAAATCCCTGAAGCTGATTTTCAGTATTGCCATTACCCTCATTGCGCTGAACATGATCTATAATGGTTTTAACCATAAATTCTAAAGAGAATGAATACGAAAGAAACAAAAAAGATAAACGACTATGATATTGAACAGCTGATTGGTCAGGTGTTGAGATATGGGGTGGTCCTGTCAGGTTCTGTGGCTATCATCGGCGGTATCTGGTACCTGTTCCAGCAGGGTACAGCTATGCCGCACTATACTACCTTCAATGGTGAACCTGCAGGCTTTACCAGCCTTACAGGAATAATAAAAGGACTTCAGCATGGCAGTGCAACCGAGATCATCCAGCTAGGGGTGGTAATACTGATTGCCACACCCATTATCCGGATTGTCTTTTCACTGGTGTCGTTTATCCTCGAGAAAGATAAGCTCTATGTACTTATCACCTTTATTGTACTGGCAATTATCCTGTTCAGTATGTTTGGGGGACTGGCCATTTAGTGCTGTATGGCTTTAACTGCTGCATTTCTGCTTCTGTAGTAAAAGAAGAGGCCTGTGGCAGTTAAACCAATCAGTCCTTCTACCAATACCGCTTCCCTCGGACCAATCATATTGGCCAGCCAGCCGATCAGCAGGCTGCCTACAGGTATCATTCCCTGGTAAGCCATCACATAGTAGCTAATGGCGCGGCCCCGCATTTCAGGAATGGAATGTGTTTGTATATACGTATTGATGGCAGAAGTCTGCCCCATCATACCTACGCCGGATAGTACCATAAAAAACAAGGCTACCGGCAGCTGTGGTGCAAAGGCCAGAAACAACAGGCTCCCGCCAAATATACCCCCGGCAATCATAATAAACTTCACCAGGTTACTGCTGTTTGTAAGGTTGGCCAGATATACTGCACTGATAATTGAACCCAGGCCGGCCGCACTTTCAAACCAGCTAAAGGTTTTGGCATCTCCATGAAAGATATCTTTCGCAAAAATTGGCATCAGCGTATTAAAAGGAATTACAAAAAGGCTGCTTAGTCCCAGCATCATGATTAGGCTGCTGAGGTCTTTATCACCAGAAACGTATCTGAACCCTTCTTCCAGCTCCTGCCAGATGCCCTTTACGGGTTTAGCGATTACCGGTATATTTAATTTCATCATAAAGAGGCAGATCAGCACAGGAATATAACTCAGGAAGTTCCCGATAAAACATACATCCGTTCCAAAGGTGCTTAAGATAATTCCTGCTACCGCGGGACCGGCTATACGGGCAAAGTTGGTCATGGTAGAATTGAGCGCAATTGCATTGGGTAGATCTTTCTTATCATCAACCAGTTCTACCATGAGTGATTGGCGACAGGTAACGTCAAACGCATTGATCACCCCCTGTAAAAGACTCAGACCTATGATAGCAAGGATATTGTTAAAGCCAAAGAAGATGATCGCCGCCAGCGCACCCGCCTGCATCATGGAAACCACCTGGGTAATCACCAGGATTTTGTAACGGTTATGCCTGTCTACCAGACTTCCGGCATATGGCGATAAAATCAGAGAAGGGATCAGACTCACAAAACCAACTACCCCCAGCAGCAATGCAGAACCTGTTAACTGGTACACCAGCCAGCTTACCGCTGTTTTCTGCATCCAGGTGCCAATAAGGGAGATAGACTGACCGTAAAAGAAGAGTTTAAAATTACGTGATTTGAGTGATCGGAAGATAGTCATGACTGATTTTGAATTACCCTACAAATTTCCGCAATCAGAATCTATTTGTAAAATTGATACTTTTAATGATATTGATTAGTTTTAACGATCAGTTATGGAAGTAAGACAACTTGGATATTTCATCAAAGCGGCAGAGATGCTGCACTTTACCGAAGCAGCCGCGGCTTCTTTTGTAACCCAGTCTACCCTCTCTCAGCAGATCAAACAGCTGGAAGATGAACTGGGCATGTTGCTGTTCGACAGGATTGGCAAACATGTAAGGCTAACCGAAGCAGGTAATATCTTCCTGCTGCATGCCAGGCAAATCATTCTCGATATTAAAAAATCAAAACAGGCAATCTTTGAACTGGCCAACATGATTAATGGTGAACTGCGCATCGGCGTAACCTATGCCTTCAGCTCTATGCTGCTGCCGGCACTCACCCCTTTTTCAGAAAAGTACCCCGGTATTATGATCCATGTAGAGTATGGTACGGCAGGTGAGCTGGAAAATAAACTGCGTACAGCCGATCTGGATATTATCCTCGCCTTTCATGAGCAGGCCGATAGCAGCGGACTAGACATGCAGCCGCTTTTCTCTTCGAGGATCATGATGGTGGTGGCCAAAAAGAACACCCTTTCTTCGCTCAATAAAATCTCACTGAAAGACCTGGGCAAGCTGGAACTCATCCTGCCAAGTAACGGGTTCAGCTCCAGAGACCTGCTGAATGAAATATTCCGCAAGAACAATATACAGCCCAATATCAAGATTGAAATGAATGATGTACATTCACTGCTGTCTATGGTAGAGTCTGGTAACTGGGCTACGATCATCAATGAAAAAGCCATTGGTACCTGGGATACGCTGATTGCTATTCCTATTTCAGGAAAAGAGCTTTATAAGCAGGCATTCATCCTCTGGCAAAAAGGAGTATACCGGAAGAAATCTGCGATGTTGTTTATGGAAGAGCTGATGAAGATTATCTAGGCTTCTGCCAGGATGAACTATGCCAATACCATACCAGTACCCAGATAATCACTGTCAGAAACCTCCTTCCCGTCGGCCGAAACAAAGAATATCCAGCCATGTATGGGCTTTCCGATATATTCTGCAGAAACTGTTCCTGTATAGGTCAGATCCGACCGGGATATATGCTGTTTGGCGTACATCATAGACTGGTTAATTTCATTGTACAATACAATATAAACCTTATCATATCCAATCAGCTTCAAATCAAGCATTGCAGGTATATCCCAGTTTACGGTAACCTTATTACCTTCAGTAAAGATCATCTCTTCAGACCATGCACGCTCCCTGCTGCCGCGGCTCAGTTTTATTTTCGCATAATTGATCAGTGGTCCGTTCTCGGTTTTGACCAGAGCATTTTTCATATTATACTTCATTGCCATGCTCCGCGGATCAAGTTTAGGATTATTTGCTTTAAAGCCAATGGCGATCAGCTCTTTTGCATCTCTGATAAACTGCGACATCCGTCCTAAATTAAGATGCTGGGGCAGGGCTTTTAATTTTTTCCTTTTGCTTCTACGCAGAGGGATGGACCGCATCAGGTAACGCCTCCTGTACCTGAAGCCCACAACATTACCTATACCACCTCTAAAACCTCCTAAGATTCCAAAATCTGCACTTGCCATAATCTTTATTTTTTATCCCAAACCAATTGTCCGGTATATACAGAATCAGACATTAACATTCTGTCATCACTGATAAAAGCCAGGTACGTTTCAATAACCATGCTGCTGGTAAAGCGGGGCAGGGTAAGAACTTCGCGCTCTTCTACCCTTCTGGCGCCGCTGGTCAGGAACATTGCTTTCATGCTCTGCGGAAAAAAAGCCAAGACCATTACCTGGTCCCTGCTGTAATTGCCTGCTGTTTCCAGATCAGCATCCCAGGTAAATTCAATTTCATTGTCTTTCAGGGCTACCTGCGCATTGGCCGGCAAAGGCATCTCACCTTTTGCAAACATCACTTTTTCGTAATCTACTTCCTGATTGGGGTAAGTGCCTTTTATTGCGTTGAGCTTGTTGACCGAACTCGCATAATTATGATAATTCCATTCCATACCGGGAGGGGTATTCTGAAACCCTATCCTGATAAATGGTTTTACCGGTTTGAGCAAATAAGTAATTAACGCTGTTGCAGTCTGATTTGCAAACTCGCCTCCTTTGGAGCCGGATTTAACGCCGATGGTGCGGGCTACTGTATTCCCCCATTTATTCGTATAGTAAACTATGTTTCCGATACGACCCTTCATCCCGCCATTAAAGCCATTTGGTAATCTTGCCATAATGTATTGTATTAGAATGTAATAAGATGTATTAAAGATAATAGTATGCGGGGAATAAAACAAGGATTTACTGAATATTAATTTACTACTAAGAGATGTTTCACAGAGCCCATTCAAGGTATTCAGTAAGCATTGACAAGGCCAGAGGCCTTGCAACACCTTGTCAGTGCTTTGCCAGGGCTTTGCCAGGGCCTTGTCAACTATCTGTTTGTCTTTGGCTTGACATGTGTTAAACATAGGTTTGTCAATAACCAACTATCCGCATGGTATTACCCTGGCATCTTCCTGCTGGTAATTTAAGGTTATACCATACGCTGATCGCACACAACCTCTTGCCTCTGAGTTAAGCATACCTGGAAATAGTGACCGCTATCACAATTTTGGGTTATTAAGGTCATTTCAGCGGGACCGGCTGCCGCTCATCTTTGAATGATAAAACAAGCACGCATGAAAGCAGACCTTAGCCCTCTCGTTAAAACCAGTTGTTATCACTGTGGAGATGATTTGCCCGCGGCACCATACTATAGCGGAGATAAACAGTT
>Ga0308164_10000455_pt1 | contig 70665 bp, 71 predicted proteins | sample PhyTR2_FD_201031 | JGI IMG/M metagenome (GOLD analysis project Ga0308164, IMG submission 201031) | Phyllosphere microbial communities from UC Gill Tract Community Farm, Albany, California, United States - DLSLT.R2 | ecosystem: Host-associated > Plants > Phyllosphere > Unclassified | place: USA... | reverse complement strand
TGAACACGGTCGGAGTAGGAGCTGGCGAAGCCTGCGAGCTCGACGATGGTCTAGGCGATAAAGATGTTTGGGCCTGGCCGCTCGCCGAAGCCCCAAACCCCCAAAGCCTTCAACCCTTGCCTTTGGTCCGCGTCATGTTCGGCTCGGCATTCTTCTCGATGTGCTCGATGATCATGCAGGCGATGTTCTTGCCCGTCGTCACCTCGATGCCCTCCAGCCCCGGCGACGAGTTCACTTCCATCACCAGCGGCCCGTGATTGGAGCGCAGGATATCCACGCCCGCCACGCCCAGCCCCATGATCTTGGCCGCGCGGATCGCGGTCATGCGTTCCTCGGGGGTGATCTTGATCAGGCTGGCGGTGCCGCCGCGGTGCAGATTGGAGCGGAATTCACCCGGCTTGGCCTGGCGCTTCATCGCGGCCAGCACCTTGTCGCCGACCACGAAGCAGCGGATGTCGGCGCCCCCGGCTTCCTTGATGTACTCCTGCACCATGATGTTCTGCTTGAGGCCCATGAAGGCCTCGATCACCGACTCGGCGGCCTTGGTGGTCTCGCACAGCACTACGCCGATGCCTTGGGTGCCTTCCAGCACCTTGATCACCAGCGGCGCGCCGTTGACCATCTGGATCAGGTCGGGGATGTCGTCGGGGGAGTGGGCGAACCCGGTGACCGGCAGGCCGATGCCGCGTCGCGACAATAGTTGAAGGGAGCGCAGCTTGTCCCGCGAGCGGGCGATGGCCACGGATTCATTGAGCGGGTAAACACCCATCATCTCGAACTGGCGCAGTACCGCGCAGCCATAGAAGGTGACCGAGGCGCCGATACGCGGGATCACCGCGTCGAAACCTTCCAGTGGCTTGCCGCGGTAGTGGATCTGCGGCTTGTGGCTGGCGATGTTCATATAGGCGCGCAGGGTGTCGACCACCACCATCTCATGACCGCGTTCGGTGCCGGCTTCAACCAGGCGACGAGTGGAATACAGACGCGGATTTCGCGAAAGCACAGCGATCTTCATGCAACACCATTGGTAGAGGTAGTGGTAGAGGCCGGGAATGTCGGCTTGTCTTGAACGTAAGTTACGCCCGGGTTGACCACAAGTTGGCCGTGGACCAGGGCTTTGGAGCCAAGCAGCAGGCGATAACGCATCGCTTTGCGGCAGGCCAGGGTGAATTCCACTTCCCAGACCCGGTCGCCCAGGGCCAGGGAAGTCTTTATGACGTAGCGCGTCTGCGCGTGGCCATTGCTGCTCTTGATGGTTTTCATCGCCACCAGCGCAGCTTCGCAGCGGCGGTGGCGCAGTTGCACCACCGAGCCCAGGTGAGCATTGAAGCGCACCCAGGTTTCACCTTCGCGCTCGAAGGTTTCGATTTCGGTCGCGTGCAGGCTGGACGTGCTGGCGCCGGTGTCGATCTTGGCGCGTAAACCCGCGACCCCGAGGTCGGGCAGGGCGACCCACTCGCGCAGGCCGATCACAGTCAGGTGGTCAAATGTCTTCAAAGGGATCTACCGCAGAAAGTTACAGAAACAGTGTGCTGCATCATTCAGAACCCGAGGCAGTTAAGACCGGCCAGCGGCCGATCAATTCCACCCAGCATAGCCCGCTCGGCGCACTCTAAACGGAACGCCCGCCGCTTGCATCCGCCGCGTAGGGTAGTAGAGTTCCATCATGTTTCAGAGCGAGGTGAGTTCGTGGCACAGAAACAGGTTGCAGAAGAACGGATCCGGTTGGATAAATGGCTATGGGCGGCGCGTTTCTACAAAACTCGCACCCTGGCCAAAGAGGCTATCGAAAGCGGCAAGGTGCACTGCCGCGGCGAGCGCTGCAAGCCTGGCAAGGAACCGCACGTAGGCGACGAGATCAAGCTGCGCGCCGGCTTCGACGAACGCACCGTGGTGGTCAAGGTGCTCTCCGATGTGCGGCGGGGTGCCCCCGAGGCGCAGTTGCTTTATGCTGAAACCGAAGAGAGCCTGGCCAAGCGCGAAGAAGCCGCGGCGATGCGCAAGGCCGGCGGCCTGGGCATCGAGACCGATGGGCGGCCGAGCAAGAAACAGCGTCGGCAGCTCCATCAGTTGTTTGCCCGCGATTAGCCTCTGACCACGGCGAAGTTGCGCAGCACCGGGATGTGTCCCGCCAGCTTGAACGCCGGGTTACTGGCTTTCAGCAGCAGGGCGGTAGCTTTGGCGGCATAAGGCGTATGGAAGCCCCAGCCCAGCGCCAGAAGGGCCATCAGCACGCCGCCGATGTAGTCGTCCTGGCCCCAGTGCGCGCCCGCCACCAGGCGTGGCAGGCTGAACAGGATCACCAGGCCCCAGATCAGCACTTGCTGGCTGGCGCGGCGGGCGAACAGGCTCATGAACATCGCCCAGATCAACAACACCGAGGCGTGGTCGCCCGGGAAGCTCTGGTTGGATTCGTCCTTGAGCTCCAGGTGCTTGTCGATGTTCGGATAGAGGTTTTCCAGGCGCACGGCATCTGGCACCACCAGCGACGGGCTGCTGTGCTGCCAGTGCAGGCGATCGCACAGCGCCGAGAACAGCGCGCGGATCACCAGCAGCAGCACCAGCAGGGCCAGAAAGCCCAGAAAGGCCTGGCGTACTTGCACAGCCTTGAAGATACATTCACCACGAATCAGCAGCGTCAGCAGAATCAGCCCGACCACGATATCGAACGGCCGCATGCTGCCCACAGCCCAGATGGAACGCCACACCACATTGGTTTCCAGGGGTTGATTGAGCAAATGGAAAAGTCCGATGTCGAACGCCGTGAAAGCGTCCTTGCCCGCAGGCCAAAGCCACAGGGCCAGCAGCACGACGGCGGCGACATTACAGGCGACCAGGGCTCCAATGTTCCATCTTGCTTGGAACAGAGCGGGTTTGTTCATAAAATACCTCGAATGGCAGGGCTACAAGCACTGAGTGCAAGCGATAAGAAATAGTTTTGCTGACTATACATTTTGTCATAAATATCAGATACCCAGACCTATGCACGATTCGCCCGATACTGATTTCACACAGCGTTTCATCTTCGACGACAGCGACGTCCGCGGCGAGTTGGTCGCTCTGGAGCGCAGCTATGCGGAAGTCCTCGCCAAGCACCCGTATCCTGAGCCCGTGGCCTTGCTGCTGGGCGAGTTCATGGCGGCGGCGGCCTTGCTGGTCGGTACCCTGAAGTTCGACGGCCTGCTGATTCTGCAGGCGCGCTCGAGCGGCGCGGTGCCCCTGCTGATGATCGAATGCTCCAGCGAGCGCGAGATTCGCGGCCTGGCCCGCTATCATGAAGAACAGATTGCCCAAGGCGCCGGCTTGCCTGAGCTGATGCCTGAAGGCACACTGGCGATGACCATTGACCCTACCAATGGCCAACGTTACCAAGGCATCGTCGATTTGAACGGTGCGGACTTGTCGGAATGCTTCACCAACTACTTCCTGCTGTCGGAGCAGTTGGGCACCAAGTTCATTCTCAAGGCCGATACCCACCGTGCCCGCGGCTTGCTGTTGCAGCAGCTGCCGATCGACAAGATCAAGGATGAGGACGAGCGCGAAGGCAACTGGCAACACCTGACCACCCTGGCCCACACCTTGAAAACCGAGGAGCTGCTGGGCCTGGACAACCAGACCGTGTTGCATCGCCTCTACCACGAAGAAGAGCTGCGCCTGTTCGATGTCCAGCCTCTGCAGTTCCGTTGCAGTTGCTCGCGTGAACGCTCTGCACGGGCGCTGGTCAGCCTGGGTGAGGAAGACGCCCAGCAACTGCTGGTCGAGCACGGTGGCAACATCGAGATCGACTGCCAGTTCTGCAACGAGCGCTATTTGTTCGACGCTGCGGACGTAAAGCAGCTGTTCCTGGACGGTAGTGTTGACGCACCGTCAGAGACTCGTCACTGAAAGGTTTTAGCACCGCTAACTGAAGGCTAGGAACGTCGGAATAGTGCCATCCAGACAGGAGGGCTCTATTATTTCCGAACGTTTCTGGCATAATCCGGCCACTTTTTTCGCTGTAGTAGGTTTGTAATATTACTACAAAACGTTTGGAGCACTCGGCCACTGGCCGACGGGGACATTCATGACGCAAGCCAATAACGCCGTGTACACCGATCTGAGCACTGACGATCTGGTTAAAGAAGCCTTGACTCGCGGTGAAGGCGAGCTGTCCGATACGGGCGCGCTGGTCGTCAAGACCGGGCATCGCACGGGCCGTTCACCGGTAGACCGTTTCATCGTTGAAGAAGCCTCCTCCCAGAACGACATCGCCTGGGGCCCGATCAACCGCAAATTCCCGGCCGACAAGTTCGCTGCCCTGTGGGATCGCGTCGAAGCCTATCTGGGCGAGCGCGAGCGGTTCGTATCGCACGTTCATGTAGGCTCCGACGAAGCCCACTACCTGGCGGTCAAGATGACCACCGAGACTGCCTGGCACAACCTGTTCGGCCGTTGCCTGTTCATCAATCCGGACGTCTACAACCCGGGTGCCAAGCAGGAATGGCAGGTCATGAACGCCCCGTGGTTCGTGTGCGAACCCGAGCGTGACGGCACCAACTCCGACGGCACCGTGATCATCAACTTCGCGGCCAAGAAAGTGCTGATCGCCGGCATGCGTTACGCCGGTGAGATGAAGAAAGCCATGTTCTCGGTGCAGAACTTCCTGCTGCCAGCGGCCGACGTGCTGCCGATGCACTGCGCTGCCAACATGGGCGAAGAGGGCGACGTGACCCTGTTCTTCGGCCTGTCGGGCACCGGCAAGACCACCCTCTCGGCCGACGAAAGCCGTTACCTGATCGGCGACGACGAGCACGGTTGGGGCGAAGGCGTGGTGTTCAACATCGAAGGCGGTTGCTATGCCAAGTGCATCGACCTGTCCGAGAAGAACGAGCCCGTGATCTGGAAAGCCATCCAGCACGGCGCCGTGCTGGAAAACGTGGTGCTGGACCCGGTCACCAAGCAGGCCGACTACGCCGACGACAGCCTCACCCAGAACAGCCGCGCCGCCTACCCGCGCGAGCTGATCGAGAAGCGCGCGCCGAAGAACCTCGGTGGCGAGCCGAACGCCGTGATCTTCCTGACCTGCGACCTGACTGGCGTACTGCCGCCAGTGTCGATCCTCAGCGAAGAACAAGCCGCGTACCACTTCCTGTCGGGTTACACCGCACTGGTCGGGTCCACTGAAATGGGTTCGGGCAGCGGCATCAAGTCGACCTTCTCCACCTGTTTCGGCGCACCGTTCTTCCCACGCCCTGCTGGCGTGTACGCCGAGCTGCTGATCAAGCGCATCCGCGCTTTCGGCTCCAAGGTGTACCTGGTCAACACGGGCTGGACTGGCGGTGGCTACGGCGTCGGCAAGCGCTTCAACATCCCGACCACCCGTGGCGTGATCGCGGCCATCCAGAGCGGCGCGCTGATCGGTGCCGAAACCGAGCACCTGGCCACCGTCAACCTCGACGTGCCGAAAACCGTACCCGGCGTTGACACCGGCCTGCTCAACCCACGTAACACCTGGGCTGACAAGGCTGCCTACGACGAGTCGGCCAAGGCGCTGGCCGGCCTGTTCATCGAGAACTTCAAGAAGTTCGAAGTGAGCGACGCCATCCGCGCTGCGGGCCCTCAGCTGTAACAGCTGCAGGTGCAACGAGAAAGCCGCCCCTTGGGGCGGCTTTTTTCATGGTTATTTCTTTTCTTTTTCGCGGCCCAGGTACACCGGCGCGACGTTGACCGAAGGGCCCATGTCCTTGCTGGTCGAAGGCGCGGTGTTGGTGCCGTGGGTGGCCGCTGCGGGCTTGCCTGTGGCATGGCTGGGCGCTGCGCCTTGGGCCGCGGAATCACCAGTGGCGGTGGCGCCGGCCTCGGCGTTCTTCGGCACCAGGCTGGCCGAGGGGTTGCTGAGGTCTATGACCAGCAGCTTGGCCAGGTCATAGCGCTGGCTGAGTGCATAGATGCCGCCGGCGACGATCACCAGGCCGATGATCACGTTGCGAAACAGCGTGGATGTGGTCGCGGCCTTTTTGCGTGGGCGGTGCACCACGGTGTCGTCGAAGTCGACGCTGAGGGAATCGGGTTTGCGGCGGGTAGGCTGGCGCTCGGCTTTCATGGCGTTCGTTCGTGGGTGGGGCAGAGGCGGCCAGTTTAGCATCACTGCCTGGCGCGCCGGGTGTCCGGTCAGTCGGCGGCCACGAAAGACTTGTTGGCCTGGCAGTAGCGTTGCTGGGCTTCCTGGGTCTTGGGGTCGCGATCATTGTCGGCGCGCCTGCTCCACTCCTGGCACGACTCCTTGAAATACACCTCGGCGGCCTTGCGGCATTCGCGGTGCTCGACGGAATCACCGGGGAAGTTGGCGCACACCGAGCCGTTGTCGATCTCGTTGTCGAAGATCTTCCATTGCGCACGGTAGCGGTTGCGGCCTTTGTACTCGCGAATCTCCACGGTGGCGAGATTGTAGGCGCGGCCGCTGGCCCTTGCCGGGTGGGCCTGCTCGGCCTTGAACTGGGCCATGTAGCGCGCCGAGACCATGCCCTGAGCCGGCACGGAGGCTGGCTCAGGCTTGGGTGCGCTGCCGAACCTGCACTTGGCGACTTCGTCGTTCATGACGGTGCCGTTCTTCATGCAGTTGTCCAGAGGCTGCGGGGTGGCTACCGGGGCCGTGTCGGCTTGCGCCTGCTGGGTGACGACCTCGGGCAGTACCAGCGCCGTGGAGCTGGCGCGCACTGGCCCGGCGGGGGGCTCGTCCTCGGTGGGCGCTGGCGCGTCCAGCGCGGCGATCGGGAGGGTGCTGGGTGGCTCGCTGCGCCCGCGGGCGATGACGATATACACCAGCAAACCCAGCAGCGCGAGCCCGGCCAGCAGCAGTGCGCCGCTGTGGCCGCTACGGGACTTGGCGGGCGTGCGGCGGGTGGCGGGCGAGCCCAGCACCACATCGAATTGATCGGGGTTCAGGCGCTGAAAGTGCGTAACGCCTTCTTCATCGGCAGGTTTTTGCATCGAGTCCATCCCTGGTCTGGGCTAGGGCACACCAGGCATCCGAGCCTGTTGCCTGAGTAAGCTTGTTACAATTTGCCGCAGATTATACCGAGGCAAGGCGCTTGGCTAGCGAGCGCTGTGCGCATCTCACGCCTTGTATCGGCCGACTTTCCTGCTGTTTGAGGCGACCCATGACCGACCCCATCGCGCAACGCGGCGACTTCCGCCACTTCCAGCCGATTACCACGCGCTGGCACGACAACGACCTGTATGGGCACGTGAACAACGTGACCTATTACAGCTACTTCGATACCGCCGTGAACAGCTACCTGATCGCCGTGGGCGGGCTGGACATTCATGCTGGCGAGGTGGTGGCCTTCGTGGTCAGCTCGGCCTGCGATTATTACGCGTCCATCGCCTTTCCAGAGCGCATCGAGATCGGCCTGCGCGTGGGCAAGCTGGGCAGCAGTTCGGTGCAGTACGAGCTGGCGGTGTTCAAGGAGGGGGAGGTGGAAGCCTGCGCGGCGGGGCGCTTCGTGCACGTGTTCGTGGAGCGTGAGAGCAACCGCCCGGTTTCGATACCGGAGCGGTTGCGCGAGGCGCTGGCGGCCCTGCAGGCCTAGCGAGAGGCCTGCACGGCGGCTGGCTTAGCGGTGGCGCCAGTGGTGGCGTGGCCCGTGGTTACGGCCACGGTGATCGCGGCGGTCGTCGTGGCCGCGGTAGCGGCGGTCGTCGTCACGATTGCTTTCATTGCCCATGTAGTTGCCCAGCGCGCCGCCTGCGCCGCCGCCGGCTGCGGAACCGACCAGGGCGCCGTTGCTGCCGCCTACGCTGCGGCCCAGTACGTTGCCGCCGGCCGCGCCCAGGGCGCCGCCGATGGCCGCCTGGCCGCGGCTGCGCTTGTCGGCACCGACGGCACTGCCGGCCGCGCCGCCGAGGCCGGCACCGATGGTGGAGCCGGTGCTACCGCCCATCTGCTGGCCGACGACGGAGCCTAGAACCCCACCCAATGCGCCGCCTATACCCGCCTCAGCCGTACCGCCGGCCATGGCCGCGCCGCTGAGCAGGCTGAGGGACAACAACAGAATCGAGGGAAGCTTCATGTACGCAAGTCTCAGTGGAATGACGACGCGATCCTGAGGCTCGGGCAAGCCCGCGACAATCACCCAACGGCGAAAACCGCGACTTGTGCACAAACGCGTAAACGATTGTTCTGACTGTGAAACTTTGTTCTGATGATGAAGTCTAGTGTTCTTCGGGAAGGCCTTCTGCATTGCGCAAAAGGCCTTTTTCGTGCCCGCAGATTACAGGATGCGGGCGGTCTCGGCAGCCGCTTCCAGGCGGATCGCGACAAACTTTGAGGTCGGCGTGCTGCTGCCGTCGCCCACGCTTTCCAGCGGAATCAGCGGGTTCACTTCTGGGTAGTAGGCCGCAGCCTGCCCGGCGGGAATGTCGAACGCCAGCAGGGTGAAGCCCTTGACCCGGCGCTCGCGATTGTCATCCCACAGGGAGATCAGGTCGACCTTCTGCCCCGGCCGGTAGCCCAAGCGGATGATATCGGCTTCGTTGGCGAATACCACTTCACGCTGCCCACGCACGCCGCGGTAGCGGTCATCGAGGCCGTAGATAGTGGTGTTGTACTGATCGTGGGAGCGGAACGACTGCATGATCAGGTCTGGCACCTGGCCCGTGGCCCGCACGCGTTCGTTGATCAGGTCCACCGGCAAGGCGTTGGGCTTGAAGTTGGCACGGCCGCTGGCAGTGGCCCAGCGCCGGGCGCCGGCACTGTTGCCCAGGTAGAAGCCACCCGGGTTCTTCAGGCGCTCGTTGAAATCCTTGAAGCCGGGAATGGTGTCGGCGATCAGCTCGCGGATGCGATCGTAGTCGGCCACCAGCCATTTCCAGTCCACCGGCTGGCTGCCCAATGTGGCGGCGGCGATACCGGCGACGATCGCTGGCTCCGAGTGCATCAGCGGCGACAGTGGCTGCAGCTGGCCGTTGGAGTCGTGGACCATGCTGAACGAGTCTTCCACGGTGACCGCTTGCGGGCCTTCGGCCTGCATATCGATGTCGGTGCGGCCCAGGCAGGGCAGAATCAATGCTTCCTTGCCGTGGATCAGGTGGCTGCGGTTGAGCTTGGTGCTGATCTGCACGGTCAGGTCGCAGTTGCGCAGCGCTTCGGCGGTGCGGTGGCTGTCGGGCGTGGCTTGCACGAAGTTGCCGCCCAGGCCGATGAACACCTTGGCGCGGCCATCGATCATGGCGTGGATGGCTTCCACCACGTTGTGGCCCTGGTGGCGCGGCACGCTGAACTGGAAGCGCTTCTCCAGGGCATCGAGGAAGAACGCCGGCGGGCGCTCGTTGATGCCCATGGTGCGGTCGCCCTGCACGTTGCTGTGGCCGCGCACGGGGCACAAGCCGGCGCCTGGGCGGCCGATGTTGCCGCGCAGCAGCATCAGGTTGGCGATTTCCTGGATGGTCGCCACCGAGTGGCGGTGCTGGGTGATGCCCATGGCCCAGCACATGATCACCTTGTCGGCCTTGGCGTACATGTGCGCCGCCAGCTCGATGTCGTCGCGGGTCAGGCCTGATTGCTCGGTGATCTGCTCCCACGGCGTGGCATCGACCGCCGCCAGGTATTCCAGCACCGACACGGTGTGGGCGTTGAGGAAGTCGTGGTCGAATACCGACGGGGCCTTGTTGGCCTGGGCTTCGCGCTCCCACTGCAGGAGAAACTTGGCCATACCGCGCATCATCGCCATGTCGCCGCCCAAGCCTGGACGGAAGAACGCGGTGTTGGTCGGGCGGTCACCATTGGTGAGCATTTCCAGCGGGTGCTGCGGGTGCTGGAAGCGTTCCAGGCCGCGCTCCTTGAGCGGGTTCACGCACACTACCTGGGCGCCACGGGCCACGGCTTCGCGCAGCGGTTCGAGCATGCGCGGGTGGTTGGTGCCCGGGTTCTGGCCCCATACGAAAATGGCGTCGGCGTGCTCGAAGTCGTCGAAAGTGACGGTGCCTTTACCCACGCCCACGCTTTGCGACAGGGCCACGCCGCTGGCTTCGTGGCACATGTTCGAGCAGTCGGGGAAGTTGTTGGTGCCGTAGGCGCGCACGAACAGCTGGTAGAGGTAGGCCGCTTCGTTGCTGGCCCGGCCCGAGGTATAGAACTCGGCCTGGTCCGGCGTGCTGAGGTTCAGCAGATGGCGGGCGACAGTGGCGTAGGCCGCTTCCCAGCTGATCGGCAGGTAACGGTCGGTGGCGGCGTCATAGGCCATGGGCTCTGTCAGGCGCCCCTGGTATTCGAGCCAGTAGTCGCTCTGCTCCAGCAGCGCGGTGACGCTGTGCTTGGCGAAGAAGGCGGCGTCCACGCGGCGCTTGGTGGCTTCCCAGTTCACCGCCTTGGCGCCGTTCTCGCAGAACTTGACCATGCCGCTTTCCGGCGAGTCGCCCCAAGCGCAACCGGGGCAGTCGAAGCCGCCGTTCTGGTTGGTCTTGAGCATCATGCGAATGTTTTTCAGGGCGTTGTCGCTGGTCAGCCAGGCTTGGGTCACGCTGATCAGGGCGCCCCAGCCACCGGCCGCACCCTTGTACGGCTTGTAACGCGGGGTTGGGGTCTTGTCGGCTTGCTGGTGCATGCTCACGCTGATTTCTCCATCGCGGGGCTATAGACCCGCGGTGCGCTGTGGTGGGGCAAATGAATGAGGTTGAGGTTGTGCCGGCGCGCCCACTGCAGGGCCAGGCCGGTGGGCGACGACAGGCTGACCAGGGTCTGGATGCCGGCGCGTAATACTTTCTGAATCAATTCCAGGCTGCAGCGGCTGGTGACCACGGCCACGCCGCCGGCCATGTCGATGCGTTGGCGCAGCAGGGCGCCGATCAGCTTGTCGAGGGCGTTGTGCCGGCCGATGTCTTCACGGCCCAGCAGCAGTTCGCCTTGGGCGTTCATGAACACCGCCGCATGAACGGCGCCACAATGCTGGCCCAGGGGCTGGAAGGCGTTGATACGCTGGCGCAGGCCGTCGAGCCATTGCACCGGTGGCAGGGGCGCCCCGGGCAACACCTGCAGTTCGGGCAAGGCCTGTTCCACGGCTTCGACGCCGCACAAGCCGCAGCCGCTGGTACCGGCCATTTGCCGGCGTTGATCCTTGAGGTTCCAGAACGCGCGGCTGGCGATTTCCACCTCCGCCTGTTGCGCGGCACCGCAGCCGCTGAGCTGGATGTCGTAGATATCGTCGAGGCTGGCAACCAGGCCGCTGCCGATGCTGAAGCCGACGATGAAGTCTTCCAGGTCGGTGGGGCTGACCAGCATCACGGCTTGGCTGATGCCGTTGTAGGCGATCGCCAGCGCCACTTCGTCGGCCAGCGCGGTGCTGGCCTCGGCGCTGTGGTCGAGGGTGCAGTAACTGTAATCCTGGCTGGCCGCAGGCGCCGCCGTAGCAGTTGCCGTAGCAGTTGCTGGCGCCGCTGGGGCCGGGCGCTGGGCATTCATGGCGTGATACCGGCTTGTCTATACCACCAAGCCTAGGCTCGCCCGCGGTCGGCGTCTAATCGCTAGTGCCGATTCACCGATAGATGGCGTCGATCAAGGCGTCAAACTAGCGGCCTGCGCGTTACAGAGGGCAAAGCAAGCCTCGGCCAGGGCCGAACGTGGCGCGCTGCGGCGCATGATCAAAGCCAACCCGGCGAAGGTGTTGGCTTCGGCGATGGGCTGCAGGCGCAGGTGCTCGGTGAGGGCGTCGAGGCCGCCATGCAGGGGCATCACGGCGCAGCAAAGGCCGCCGTGCACGGCCTGTAATAACTGATGCACGGCGTCGGTCTGCAGCAGGAACGAAGGCGCCAGGCCGCGGCTGTGGAAGTTGTGGTCGATGGACTGGCGAAAGTGCATGCCGCTGGTCAGCGCCGCCAGTGGCAGTTCGGTCAGCGCTTCCCAGCTCAGCGGTTGCTCGCCGAAACTGAAATAGCGCTGGTCGTACAGCAGGCCCATGCGGGTTTCGTTGAGGGGCAGGGCTTCGTAGCGCTCGACGTCGAGGCGTTCGATGTAGGAAACGCCCAGGTCCAGACGGTTATTGGCCAGTTGCTCGAGAATCTGCTCGGAACTCAGCGAGCTGAGTTCGAAGCGCAGGTTCGGGTGTTCTTCGTGCAGGCGTTGCAGCAGCGGCAGCGGGTCGAAACTGGACAGCGGCACCACGCCCAGGCGCAGGGTCCCGACCAAGTGGCCGCGGCAGGCGGCGGCTTCGGCCTGCAGGCCCTCGTAGGCCGCCACCACGGTACGCGCCCAGGCCAGCACCCGTTCGCCCGGGGCGGTGAAACCTTCGAAGCGCTGGCCGCGGTTGACCAATGGCAGTTCCAGTTCCTGCTCGAGGTTGCGCAGGCGCATCGACAGGGTCGGCTGGGTGATGTGGCAGCGCGCCGCCGCCTGGCCGAAATGCCGGGTTTCGTCGAGGGCGATGAGGAATTTCAGCTGCTTGATGTCCATCGGCACTCCTCAAGGGCTCAGAGCCCGCGGATCAGTTCACGGTAGTCTTCCACCGCGTCGAACTCTTCGGTGTTCTTCGGGCCCTTGCAGCTGTCGGGCTCGCGCACCGCCAGCAGATGGGCGACGCCGAAGGTGCGGGCACTGCGCAGGATCGGCAAGGTGTCGTCGATAAACAGGCTGCGGGCCGGGTCGAAGGCGATATCGGCTTGCAGGGCATCCCAGAACTGCTGGCTTTCCTTGGGGTAGCCGTAGTCGTGGGAGCTGATCAGCCGCTCGAAGTAGGGCGCCAGCTCGATGCGCTCCATCTTCAGCGACAGCGAGTCACGGTGCGCGTTGGTGATCATGATCACCCGCTTGCCGGCCGCGCGGATGGCCGCCAGGAAGGTGTCGGCATCAGGGCGCAGGGCGATCAGGTGGGCGGTCTCGACCTTGAGTTCGCGCACCGGCAGCTTCAACTCGGCGCTCCAGTGGTCCAGGCAATACCAGGCCAGCTTGCCGGCATTGCGCTCGAACAGCGGCAGCAGCTCCAGCTCGGCCATGGCGCGGCTCACGCCATGCACTTCGGCATAGCGCTGGGGCAGGTGCTCGAGCCAGAAATGGTTGTCGTAGTGCAGGTCCAGCAGGGTGCCGTCCATGTCGAGCAGCACTGTGTCGATATCGTGCCAGGCGAGGGGAGCCATAAAGATTTCTCGGGCAATGGGTTCGTTTCAGTGGCCTTTGCGGGCAAAAGCCACGGTATAGTAACCCGTTCACGCTCAGGAGCCGCCCCCATGCGCCAGAAACCCACCGTACTTTCCCGCGAGATCGTCGCCAGTAGCCGCCTGTTTCGCGTCGAACAGGTCGAATTGCGCTTCAGTAATGGCGTGGAACGCACCTACGAGCGGCTGGTGGGGCGTGGCAATGGCTACGGCGCGGTGATGATCGTGGCCATGGTCGATGCCGACCATGCCGTACTGGTGGAAGAATATTGCGGCGGTACCGACGAGTACGAGGTGTCGTTGCCCAAGGGCTTGATCGAGCCGGGCGAAGACGTGCTGGCCGCAGCCAACCGCGAGTTGCAGGAAGAGGCCGGCTACGGGGCGCGGCAGTTGGAACACCTGACCGAGCTGTCGCTGTCGCCCGGCTATATGAGCCAGAAGATCCAGGTGGTGCTGGCCACCGACCTCTATGAAGCGCACCTGGAAGGCGACGAGCCCGAGCCGATGCGCGTTGACCAGATCAACCTGCGCGAGCTGGCCAGCCTGGCCCAGCACCCGCAGTTCAGCGAGGGGCGGGCGCTGGCGGCGCTGTATCTGGCCCGCGACCTGCTGATTGCGCGTGGAGTGTTCCAACCATGACCCAGGCTGCCGCCACGCCGCAGAGCGCCCATCCGTTGCTGGCGGGCGTTATCGACCTGGTCCGTGAGGCCGGTGAGGCCATTCTGCCGTTCTGGCGCGGCAACGTCGAAGTCAAGGAAAAGGCCGATGCCTCGCCGGTGACGGCGGCGGACCTGGCGGCGCACCATGTGATCGTCGCCGGGCTGACGGCACTGGCGCCGGATATCCCGATTCTCTCGGAAGAAGACGCCGATATTGCCCTGAGCGTACGCCAGGGCTGGCAGCGCTGGTGGCTGGTGGACCCGCTGGACGGTACCAAGGAATTCATCGCTGGCAGCGAGGAGTTCACTGTCAACATCGCCTTGGTTGAACACGGCGAGATCGTATTCGGTGTGGTCTCCATGCCCACCAACGGCCGTTGCTACAGCGGCGGCAAAGGCCTGGGCGCCTGGCGCAGCGAGGCCGCTGGCGTGGCCCAGCCGATTACCGTGCGCGATACGCCGGCGGGTCCCTTCACCGTGGTCGCCAGCCGCCGCCATTCGAGCCCCGAGCAGGAGCGCCTGCTGGAAGGCTTGAAAGCCAGCATCGGCTCGCTGGAGCTGGCCAATATCGGCAGCTCGCTGAAATTCTGCCTGCTGGCGGAAGGGGCGGCGGATTGCTACCCACGCCTGGCGCCGACTTCGCAGTGGGATACGGCTGCGGCTCAGGGGGTATTGGAAGGCGCGGGCGGTGAAGTGCTGGAGGTGGATGGCACGCCGTTCAGCTACCCGGCGCGGGAGTCGTTGCTCAATCCGTTCTTTATCGCCTTGCCTAGAAAGGCCGAATGGCGTGGGGCGTTGCTGAAGTTGATCTGAAATTCTAAAAGCTCGCAGGCTACGCCAGCTCCTACATAGATTGTATTGCACCCGGAATTGGAGCTGCAGTGAAGGACCGTGTAGGAGCTGGCGTAGCCTGCGAGCTTTTGGCTATTTATGCAGCACGTACTGCCCGCTGAATAATACCGCGGCTTCGTCGCTACCTAGGTTGCTGATCCGCGTTTCCAAGGTAATCCGCGCTCGACCGCGGCGCTGGTAGGTGGTCAGAAACCGCTGCCAGGCCGCCGCGTCGGGCAGGCTGCATTGCGCGATACCCTCGCCCCTTACCGCCTGTGGATAACTGACCTGCCCTTCCTGGATGACGATGTGCCCATCCTCGATCCCGGCATCGCGCAGGCTCAAATACAGCCAGCCCCAGCCCACCAGCACCGCGCCGCAGTACAGGCTGCCGCCGAACATCGTGCTCTTGTGGTTGACGTTGGGCGCCAGCGGCAGGCGCAGTTGCAAGGTCTGCTGCTCCCAGCTGAGCACTTGCAGGTCCATGGCGCGGGTCAGGGGAATGTCGTGGTGCAGCACGTGCTGCAGGTGTTCTATGGCCGTCATGCGAAGTCATCCTGGCTCATGAGTCTGAATCGTCGCCGCTGGCGAAGCTCAAACCGTGTTTGCGCAACTTGTCGTGCAGGGTCTTGCGCGGCAGGCCAAGGGCTTCGGCCAAGCTGCGCATGGAACTGTGGTGGCGGGCCATTTCGGCGGCGATCAGGGCCTTCTCGAAGTGTTCGACCTGTTCGCTGAGCCCGCCTTCGACGGCCGTGGGCTGACTGCCCGGTTCTTCGCCCGGCGGCAGGTCGAGTTCGAGTTCGAGGCCGAGGGCGAAACGTTCCGCGGCATTCTGCAATTCCCGCACGTTGCCAGGCCAGCTGTGGCGCAACAGCAAGGCCCGTTGCGCAGGCTGCAGTGAGTGGGGCAGCAGGCCATGGCGTTCGCTGGCGGCATCGGCGTAATGCTGGAACAGCATCAGCACGTCTTCGCCGCGCTCGCGTAGCGGCGGAATGCGCAGGTTGGCGACGTTGAGGCGGTAGTACAGGTCGGCGCGGAAGCGGCCCTGGTCGGCGGCGTGGCGCAAGTCTTCCTTGGTGGCGGCGATCACGCGGATATCCAGGCGAATCTGCTGGTTGCCCCCCAGCCGCTCGACCACTCGCTCCTGCAGCAGGCGTAGCAGCTTGACCTGCACGTCGAGGCTCATGCTTTCGATTTCATCGAGGAACAGCGTGCCACCGTTGGCGAATTCAAACTTGCCGATGCGGCGTTTCTGCGCGCCGGTGAAGGCCCCCGGTTCGTGGCCGAACAGCTCGCTTTCCACCACCGACTCGGCCAGGGCGCCGGCGTTGATGGCCACGAACGGACCGTTGCGGCGGTTGGACAGGTCGTGCAGGGCGCGGGCGACCACTTCCTTGCCGGCGCCGGTTTCGCCGAGGATCAACACATCGGCCTTGGTCGCGGCCAGGGCGCCAATCTGCTCGCGCAGGCGTGCCATCGACGGCGACTGGCCCACCAGTCGCGTGCTCAGGGCCTGGCGGTCGCTGAGGGCCATGCGCAGGCTGCGGTTGTCCAGCACCAGGCGGCGCAGGGCCAGGGCGCGGCGCACGCTGTCGAGCAGGGCGTCGCTGGCGAAGGGCTTCTCGAGGAAGTCATAGGCGCCGGCGCGCATCGCCTGCACGGCCAGCGGCACGTCGCCATGGCCGGTGATCAGCAGCACCGGTTGCTCCGGGTCCTGGGCGTGCAGTTGCTCGAGCAGTTGCAGGCCGTCGATGCCGGGCATGCGGATATCGCTGACGACCACGCCGGGCCAGTCGCGGTCGATGCGTTCGGCCAGGCCACGGGCGTCGGCCAGCGGCAGAATCTTCAGGCCGGCGAGGTCGAGGGTCTGGCTGAGGGCGCGGCGCAGGTGCTGGTCGTCGTCGATCAGAATGACCTGAACCTGGCTGTCGATGATCGGCTCGGAACTCATACCGAGAGGTCCTCCGGTGGTTGCAGGTTGACCCCGGGCTCGGCCGCGCGCAGGCGCACGGTGAGCAGGGCGCCCCCCTGGGGATGGTTGGCCAGCAGCAGTTCGCCGCCGAGGGCGCCGATCAGGGTATCGCAGATCGCCAACCCGAGGCCAAGGCCCTGGGTGCGGGTCTTGGTGGTGAAGAACGGCTCGCGGGCGCGGTCCAGGGCGACACGGGTGAAACCGGGGCCGTTGTCGCGAATGGTCAGGTTGACGCCCTCGGCGGTTTGCTCGGCACTGATCCACAAGCAGCGTGGGTTGGCTTTTTCGGTCAAGGCATCGAGGCCGTTGGCCAGCAGATTGCCGAGCACCTGGCGCAGGCGGGTCTCGCCGGCCTGTACCCACAGGGTGGCGTCGGGCAGGTCGCGAATCAGCTCGACCGCCATGGCCCGGCGGCGTTTGCCCAGCAGGGCCAGGGCATCGTCCAGCGCTGGCTGCAGGGCAACGCTTTCCGGGGCGTGGTGGTCGCGGCGGGCAAAGGCGCGCAGGTGGGCGATGATCGACGCCATGCGCCCGGTCAGCTCGTTGATCAGCTTGAGGTTGCCGCGAGCTTCATCGGTGCGCTGGTGGTCCAGCAGCACCTCGGCATTTTCCGCATAGCTGCGGATGGCGGCCAGGGGCTGGTTGAGCTCGTGGCTGATGCTCGCCGACATGGTGCCAAGCACCGAGAGCTTGCCGGCCTGCACCAGTTCGTCCTGGGCTTGCACCAGGTTCTGCTGGGCCTCTTCACGAATCAGCACCTCCTGCTTGAGCCGGCTGTTCAGGCCCTCGAGGGCACTGGTGCGCTCGATTACGCGTTTTTCCAGCTCGTGGCGGGCCTTGGTGTCGAAGTCGATGCGGTCGAGGTAGTGGCGGCGGCGCTGCATCATCAGCCCAAGCAGCAACATCAGCACCAGCAGCGCCGCGCCACCCACGGCGACCACCGTGCGTACCGGGCGGTCGATCAGGGTACGTGGCGCCAGGATGCTGACCGCCCAGCCGGTCTCGCCGATGCTTTGGGTCTGTGTCACCCAGGCACCTTCATTGAGCTTCAGCGGCTGGTGCTCGCGGGTAGGGTAGGGCTGCACCTCGGCGATGTTCTGGCGCTCGGCGTCGGTCAACGGGCGGGTGGCCTTGAAGCGCCACTCCGGCCGCGAGGTGAGGATCACCACGCCGTTGTTATCAGTTAACAGTAATTGCTCCGGGGTGTTGCCCCAGAGGGTTTCGGTGTGGTCCAGGTCGACCTTGACCACGAACACGCCGATCGTCCGGCCGCCTTCATGCACCGCCGCGGCGAAGAAGTAGCCGCGTTTGGCCGAGGTGGTGCCCAGCCCGAAGAAGCGCCCCAGGCGCCCTGCCAGCGCATCGCTGAAGTAGGGGCGGAAGGCGAAATTGCGGCCGATGAAGCTGTCGCGCTGGTCCCAGTTGGAGGCGGCCAGGGTCTGGCCGTTCGCGTCCATCAGGTACATCACCTCGGCGCCGGTCTGGCGGGCGGTGCGCTTGAGCAGCTGGTTGGCATTCTCGACCACGCCAGGGGCGTCGGGGGTGGCGAGGGTCTGGCGCAGCGCGGGCAGGTCGCCGAGGATTTGCGGCAGCGTCTCGTAGCGGTGCAGGGTGCCCAACAGGTTGGCGACGTAAAGGTCGAGGGTCTGGCGGTTCTGGCCGGCCAGCTCGCTGCCGTAATAACGTTCAGCCAGGCGTTGCAGCGGCCACAGCAGCGGCGCCAGGCACAGGGCCAATATCGCCAGGCTACGCCAGCGGGGGCGGCGGGGGAGAATAGGGGTTTTGATCATGGTGGGCCAAATGCGCCGAAAGCTGACGGCGCATTATGCGCTACTGCCGGGTGGGAGGCACCCGGCGGTGGCCTCAGGCGAACAGTTCGGCGTCTGCCAGGAGCTTGCCTTGCTGGTCTTTGCCGGACAGCTTTGGCGCTTCGCTCAGCTGCCAGTCGATGTTCAAGGCCGGGTCGTCCCAGCTGATGCAACGCTCGGCGCTTGGGGTGTAGTAGTCGGTGGTCTTGTAGAGGAATTCGGCGGTTTCGCTGAGTACGGTGAAACCGTGGGCGAAACCGACGGGAACCCACAGCTGGCGGAAGTTTTCCGCCGACAGTTCCACCGCTACCCATTTTCCGAAGGTTGGCGAGCTGCGGCGGATATCCACGGCCACATCCAGCACCGCACCCTGGGTCACGCGGACCAGTTTGCCCTGGGAATTCTCGATCTGGTAATGCAGGCCCCGCAGCACGCCTTTTTGCGAACGGGAGTGGTTGTCCTGCACGAAGTCAGCATCCACGCCCGTGGCTTCACGGAACGCGGCGGCGTTGAAGCTCTCGTAGAAAAACCCACGGTCATCACCAAAAACACGGGGCTCGATGATCAGTACTTCGGGGATTTCGCACGGGGTAACCTTCATCGTTTTTCTCCTGCCAGGGTATACAGGTACTGGCCATACCCAGTCTTGCCGAAAGCCTTGGCTCGCACCAGCAATTGCTCACGGTCGATCCAGCCTTGCTGGTAGGAAATCTCCTCCAGGCAGGCGACTTTCAGGCCCTGGCGATGCTCGATGGTCTGCACGTATTGCGAGGCTTCGAGCAGGCTGTCGTGGGTACCGGTGTCGAGCCAGGCGAAGCCGCGGCCAAAGCGCTCGACCTGCAGGTCGCCACGCTTGAGGTAAGCGTTGTTGACGTCGGTGATTTCCAGCTCGCCGCGCGGCGATGGCTTGACTGCCTTGGCAATCTCGACCACGTCGTTGTCGTAGAAATACAGGCCGGTCACGGCGTAGCTGGATTTCGGCTGGGCGGGCTTTTCTTCGATCGACAGGGCGCAACCCTCTTCGTCGAAGTCGATCACGCCAAAGCGCTCGGGGTCCTTGACCCAGTAGCCGAACACGGTGGCGCCGCTTTCACGGCTGGTCGCGCGCAGCAGCTGTTCGCTGAAGTGCTGGCCGTGGAAGATGTTATCGCCCAGAATCAGGCACACCGGATCAGAGCCAATGAATTCTTCACCGATCAAGAAGGCCTGCGCCAAGCCATCGGGCGAGGGCTGCTCGGCATACTGGATATTGATGCCGAACTGGCTGCCGTCGCCTAGCAACTGGCGATACTGCGGCAGGTCCACGGGTGTGGAGATCAGCAGGATTTCGCGGATGCCCGCGAGCATCAGCACCGAGATCGGGTAGTAGATCATCGGCTTGTCGTAGATCGGCAGCAGTTGCTTGGAGACCCCAAGCGTGATGGGGTGCAGCCGGGTGCCGGAGCCGCCGGCCAGAACGATACCTTTTGTCATGCGAGCAAATCCTTGTGGTCTGTCATGCCCAGGCGTTGCCCCTGGTAGCTGCCGTCTTGTACGCGTTGGCACCATTCGAGGTTGTCGAGGTACCACTGCACGGTCTTGCGCAGGCCGCTCTGGAAGGTTTCCTCGGGCACCCAGCCGAGTTCGCGCTCGATCTTGCCGGCATCGATGGCGTAGCGCAGGTCGTGGCCGGGGCGGTCCTTGACGAAGGTGATCAGGTCAGCGTAGTTCGCCACGCCTGCACGGCGCTGCGGCGCCAACTCTTCGAGCAGGGCGCAGATGCCGCGCACCACGTCGATGTTCTTCTGCTCGTTGTGGCCACCGATGTTGTAGGTCTCGCCGACCTTGCCTTCGGTGACCACCTTGAACAGCGCGCGGGCGTGGTCTTCGACGAACAGCCAGTCGCGCACCTGCAGGCCGTCACCGTAGACGGGCAGCGGCTTGCCGGCCAGGGCATTGAGGATCACCAGCGGAATCAGCTTCTCCGGGAAGTGATAAGGGCCGTAGTTGTTCGAGCAATTGGTGACCAGTACCGGCAGGCCGTAGGTGCGCTGCCAGGCGCGAACCAGGTGGTCCGACGCGGCCTTGCTGGCGGAGTACGGCGAGCTGGGCGCGTAGGGGGTGGTTTCGGTGAACAGGTCGTCCACACCATGCAGGTCGCCGTACACCTCGTCGGTGGAAATATGGTGGAAACGAAACGCTGCGCGCTGGTCGGCGGGCAGGCCCTGCCAATAGGCGCGGGTAGCCTCGAGCAGGCTGTAGGTGCCGACGATATTCGTATGAATGAAGTCGGACGGGCCGTCGATGGAGCGGTCCACGTGGGATTCGGCAGCCAGGTGCATGATGGCATGGGGCTCGAAGCGCTTGAGCAGCGCGCTCATGGCCGGCTGGTCGGCAATATCGGCCTGCACGAATTCATAACGGCTGTTGCTGGCGATCGAAACCAGGGACTCCAGATTCCCGGCGTACGTGAGTTTGTCGAGATTGAGCACTTCATGCTCGGTGTTGTCGATAAGGTGACGTATAACAGCCGACCCGATGAAACCGGCACCGCCTGTGACCAGAATTCGCATGTATTTGCCTTCGTCCTTTAACTGGCTTCAAAGCCATTCCTGCATAGATTGTGTGTAATGAAGCGGGGGTGCAAGCGACAATCGTCTCAAAGTATGCGGGGGTGCTTCCACCGCTGGCATTTTGACATTTACTGCGATCAGGTTCTTGCCCGACTCATGCCGTGATGTTTGCTGCGGCGATATTGGCGCCTGAAACTTGCCGAGGTTCCATGGCGGCCCGGTAAATTGCAGCGACCAGGTCGCGCCAATCTGTAAAAGTCGATATTTATCGGTTATAAAGTGGCTACCCTTCGAGCGAGGCCTTGGGCCCGCCGGCCTGCCCTGCCCATGCACAAACGCTGGGCGGCGAATACACCTTTTAAAGGAGCCCGACCCATGACCATGCTGCCCAGCACTCCCCGCGCCGATGGCTTCCACATGCCCGCCGAATGGGCGCCGCAAACCCAGATATGGATGGTCTGGCCCGAGCGCCCAGACAACTGGCGCCTCGGTGGCAAGCCGGTGCAGGCCGCGCACGTGGCCCTGGCCAAGGCCATCGCCCGCTTCGAGCCGGTGACCGTCGGCGTCAGCGCCGCCCAGTACGACAACGCCCGGGCACGCCTGGACGTACCGAACATCCGCGTGGTCGAGATCAGCAACGACGACGCCTGGGTGCGCGACACCGGCCCGACCTTCGTCATCAACCACAGCGGCGAAGTGCGCGGCGTGGATTGGGACTTCAACGCCTGGGGCGGCTTCGATGGTGGCCTGTACAGCCCCTGGAACCGCGATGCGCAGGTGGCCAGCAAGGTCATGGAGATCGAGCGCTGCCCCCGTTACGCGACGCCGGGCTTCGTGCTGGAGGGCGGTTCCATTCACGTCGACGGCGAAGGCACCCTGGTGACCACCGAGGAATGCCTGCTCAACCGCAACCGCAACCCGCACCTGACCCGCGAGCAGATCGAGGCCGTGCTCTCGGACAACCTGGCCGTGGACAAGATCGTCTGGCTGCCCGACGGCCTGTTCAATGACGAGACCGACGGTCACGTCGACAATTTCTGCTGCTACATCCGCCCCGGCGAAGTCCTGCTGGCCTGGACCGACGACCCGCAAGATCCGAACTACAGCCGCTGCCACGCCGCCCTTGAGGTGCTGCAAAGCACCCAGGATGCCAAGGGTCGGCCCTTTACGGTACACAAGATGCCGATTCCCGGGCCGCTGTATGCCACGCAAGACGAGTGCGCCGGCGTCGACCCGGTGGCCGGCACCCAGGAGCGAAACCCCGGCGAGCGGCTGGCGGGTTCCTACGTGAACTTCCTGATCGTCAACGGCGGCATCATCGCGCCGAGCTTCGACGACCCCCACGACGAAACCGCCCGGGCCCTGCTGCAGCAACTGTTCCCACAGCATGAAGTGGTGATGGTGCCTGGCCGCGAGCTGCTGTTGGGCGGCGGCAATATCCACTGCCTGACCCAGCAGCAGCCGGCCCCCGTGCAGCAGTAAGCCTGCAGGCGCTGCCATGCCCCGCGCTGGCGGCGCTCCGGCGCGGTTACATTCGGAATAACCAAATAACTGCAATCAAATTGACTCGTTTCTGACCCCTCGCTAGGATGCCCGCCTTGCTTGGGGCCCATGTCGCTTGCACTTTTCTTTCAGCTCGCAGCGGTTCGTTGCGGGCTTTTGCTTTTTGCATCGCATGCCTGGGAGTGCATGGGAAAGGCTGGTGCGGCATGGACAGAACATTTCTTGTTGCCCCTTGCGGATAAAAAAATATCAATATGGGACACACAAACATGTTCAAGACACGTATCTGCCTGGTTGCACTGGGCATCATGGCGGCCACCCAGGCCGTCGCCAGCGAACAATCCGATGCCAAGGGTTTCGTTGAAGACAGCAGCATGAGCGTCCTGCTGCGCAACCACTACATCAACCGCGACTACAAGAATGCCTCCGCTGGCAACCCTGGCGCGCGCAACGACGGCGCCGAATGGGGCCAGGCCGCTATCGCCAACTTCACCTCGGGCTTCACCCAAGGCACCGTGGGCGTGGGCGTCGACGCTTTCGGCCTGTACGCAGTTCGCCTGGACGGCGGTTCGGGCCGTAGCGGCAACGGCGGCATCGACTTCTTCAAGCAGGACAGCAACGGCAACGCCGCGCACGACCTGTCCCGCCTGGGCGGTGCCATCAAGTTCCGTATCTCCAACACTGTGCTGAAATACGGCGACATGATGCCGACCCTGCCAGTGCTGAACTACGACGACTCGCGCCTGCTGCCTGAAAGCTTCACCGGCACCATGATCACCTCCAAGGAGATCAAGGGCCTGGAGCTGAACGCCGGTCACTTCACCGAAGAAGCGCGCAAGAGCGCTACCGGCCGTGACAGCGGTGGCCTGAACCAGATCGACGTGCTGGGCGGCAGCTACACCTTCAACGAGCAGCTGAAGGCTTCGTTGTACGGCATCGACATCCAGGACGTGTACAAGCAGCAGTACCTGGGCGTCACCTACGTCCAGCCGCTCGAGAAGGACCAGTCCCTGACCCTGGACTTCAACGGCTACCGCACCAACATCGACAACTCGTTTGCCGATGCCCAGGGCACTGGCGACACCAACCGCATCTGGAGCCTGGCGGCTACCTACGCGGTCGGCCCGCACTCGTTCACCGTCGCTCACCAGCGCAGCAGCGGCAGCGCCGGTTACCCGTACGGCTGGTACCAGAACGCCGGTGGCGTGGGTAACGGTGGTTCGTCGATCTTCCTGTCGAACTCCTACTGGTCCGACTTCAACGCGGAAGACGAGCGCTCCTGGCAGCTGGGCTACGGCCTGGACTTCACCACCTTCGGCGTGCCTGGCCTGAGCTACAAGTTCGCCTACGTGCGTGGCGACAACATCACCACCCCGACTGGCGATGGCACCGAGCGTGAAATCTTCAACCAGTTCCAGTACGTCGTGCAGAGCGGCGTCGCCAAGGACCTGAAACTGAAAGCCCGCAGCTCCATCCTGCGCGTTTCGGACAACGCCCACGCCAGCTACATGAACAGCGGCAACGAAGTTCGCCTGCTGGTGGAATACCCGATCAACGTGTTCTAAGACCGTTGTCGTGATGTAAAAAAAGGCGCCACCCGCGAGGGTGGCGCCTTTTTTCATGCTTGCAGCAAGGCGAACTCAGAAGAACTTGCGGGTCCACTCGAAGCGGAACACCTCCGGCTTGCCATCGGCATGGCACAGGCCGTTATCGGCATCGGCGGCCACCAGCGCCCAGTCACCCCGCGAGGTTTCGCTCAGCGGCACGGCCTTGTCGGCGATGAAGCACTTCTCCAGCTCAGTGGTCGGCATCAGCGCGTAGGCCTGCGGATGCTCGCGCAGGTATTGCGCGGCGTCTTCGACCGTGGAGTGATCGAAGCCGAAATGGATGATCGGCTGCTTGGCGAACAGCCAATGCCCTTCACGCCATTTCACCAGCACCAGGTCGGCGCCATGGCTGGCCTCGTTGGCCTTGTCCATCACCGTGATGTGCGGGTTGATGCCTTCGTGGATCGGGTCGATGAAGCCTCGCGCGAACCACAGCGCGAACCAGGCCACGGCAACGCCCTGGAAGATCTTCAGGCCCAGGCGGCGTTTGGCGAACCAGCGCTTGAGCATCCATGGCACCAGTGGCGCCGCGGCCAAGATGAAGCCAGGGACCGTCGGGTAGATGTAGATCTTGCGCTTGCCGGTGCTCAGGGAGAAGAACAGCAGCGTCAGCACCACCCAGCCCAGCAGCACCAGGTAGCGGCCGTCGCGCTTGAGCAATTGCCGGCGCCAGGCCGGTACCAGCCAAGGCAGCGCCAAGAACAGCGGCAGCCAATACTTGGGGATCACTTCGACGAAGAAGTAGTAGAAGGCTTCGCGGTGTTCCCAGGCATCGGCATAGCGTTTCGCGGTTTGGCGGAACAGGATGTTGTTGGCGTACGCCACTTCTTCGACGCTACCGCTGTGGAACACCGCCAGTAGCAGCGGCGCCAGCCAGGCACCGATCACCAGCAGCATCACCAGCAGCCCCAGCCACCATTTGCCGGCGCTGTTGGGCATGAGGGTAACCCCCGGCCAGCGCTTGCGCGCGGCGTAGGCGTAGGGGATCAGCATCAGCGCCGGGACGAAGCCCACGCCCTTGCTGATCACGCCCAGGGCCATGGCCGCGCAGCCGACATAGAACCAGCCCCACGCCGGCCCGTCGAGCAGGTGGCGGATCAGGCCGTAGAAGGCGATGGCGATCCACAGCGCCAGCAGGCTGTCGATCTGCCCGGTCTGGAGAATGCTGAAGGTCTGGTAGGTAGCCAGGAACAGCAACGCGGCGATACGCCCGACGCGGCGGTTCCACAGGCGGCGGCCGAGGTCGTAGAGCACGGCGGTGCTGACCGCGCCAGACATCAGCCCCGGGATATACAGGGCGATTTTCGGCGAGTGGGTCAGCCAGGTGAAGAACGCCACCATCCACATGAACACCGGCGGCTTGTCCGGGTAGATTTCCGCCGCCCGGTGGGGGATCAGCCAGGAGCCGCTTTGCAACATCTCCAGGGCGACACCGAGGAAGCGCTCTTCATCGACGTTGATAGGCTGGCGCAGGCCCAGGCCGGCACCAATCAGAATCAGCGACAGCAGCACCAACCCGATACATTCGATCCTCGGGGTAAGGCCCCGCCGCACTGAAATCATTGTGCTTCCTTATCTGTCTCGGTGCTCTTGGTGCGGGCGATCAGCTGCAGGTTGCGCAGGTAGACGATGAAACCGAAGGACTGGCCGACGATGAACACCGGGTCCTGGCGGTAGATCGCGTACACCAGCAGCAATGCGCTGCCCAGCAGGCTCAAATGCCAGAAGCCGACGGGGATCACGCTGCGCTTCTTGTATTCGCTGTAAAGCCACTGCAATACGAAGCGCCCGGTGAATACGCCCTGGCCAACAAAGCCGAGGATCAGCCACATGGTTTCTCGGGTCATGCTCATCATTCCTCGACTTCCTGCGGGACGGCGTCAAGGCGTGTGCGCTTGATCAGCCACCACACGCCGAAGAGGTCAAGAATCCCCACCAGGGCGCGGTCCAGGTTGCCGTACTTGGACACGCCAGCACCGCGGTGACGATGGTTGACGGGGTGCACGATCATCTCGCCGTTGTGGCGGCGGATCAGTGCGGGGATGAAGCGGTGCATGTGGTTGAAGTACGGCAGGCGCAGGAACGCCTCGCGCTCGATCACCTTCAGGCCGCAGCCGGTGTCGGGCGTGGCGTCCTGGAGCATGCGGCTGCGCAGGCCGTTGGCGAACTTCGAGGCCCAGCGCTTGCTGGCCGTGTCGCGGCGGTTGACGCGGTGGCCGGCCACCAGCTTGACGCCGGTCAGGCCGGGCTGCTCGTTGCGCACCAAGGCGAGCATGCCGGGGATGTCGGCCGGGTCGTTCTGGCCGTCGCCGTCGAGGGTAGCCAGCCACTGGCCGCGGGCGGCCTTGGCGGCGTGATACACCGAGGTGCTCTGGCCCAGGGAACGGTCGTGGTGCAGGATGCGCAGCTGGTGATAGCCACTCGCCTTGAGCTGGCGCAGGTCGTTGAGCGTGGCGTCGGTGCTGCCGTCGTCGACGACTATGACTTCGAAGGCTTCGCTCTGCAGTGCGGTGCGGACTTCTTCAAGCAGTGGTACCAGGTTGCCGGACTCGTTTTTTGCCGGAATCAGCACGGAAACAAAAATTCCGTCGTTCATTCGCTATTGCCCCTAAAAAATGATGCTGGCGCCGGTTCAGACGCCGTAGAAATCTCGGTACCACGCCACAAATGCAGCGACGCCTTGCTCGACCTTGACCTGCGGGCGGAAATCCACACGGGCTTCCAGGGCGGCGGTATCGGCCCAGGTGCTCACCACATCGCCGGCCTGCATGGGCAGATAATTGCGGATGGCCTTGATGCCGATCGCCGTTTCCAGGCAATCGACGAAGTCCAGCAGGCTGACTGGCGCACCGTGCCCGATGTTATACAGGCTGTGGCTGACGCCAGCGTCGGCCCCCGCCGTGCTGCCATCGGCGCGCCAGGAAGGCGGCCGCACGCGCAAACGGACAATACCTTCGACTATATCGTCGATGTAGGTAAAGTCTCGTGACATCTGCCCGTTGTTATAAATATCGATCGGCCGGCCTTCGAGAATGGCCCGGGTGAACTTGAACAGCGCCATGTCCGGGCGGCCCCAGGGGCCATACACCGTGAAAAAGCGCAGGCCTGTGGCCTCGATGCCATACAGGTGCGAGTAGCTGTGGGCCATCAGCTCGTTGGAGCGCTTGGTGGCCGCGTACAGCGAGACCGGCTGGTTGACCGGGTCTTCGACGCTGAACGGCAGCTTGGCGTTAGCGCCGTACACGGAGCTGCTCGAGGCGTAGATCAAGTGCTTGGGCCGGTAGGTGCGGCACGCTTCGAGCACGTTGAGGAAGCCAGTTAGGTTGGCGTCGGCGTACAGGCTGGGGTTTTCCAGCGAATAACGCACCCCGGCCTGCGCGGCCAGGTGCACCACCTCGGTGAAGCCATGGCGCTCGAACAGCGCGAGCATGGCGTCCTTGTCGAAGATGTCCATCTCCACGAAGCTGAAACCCGGCAGTGCCTTCAGCTGTTCCAGCCGGGCCAGCTTGAGCTCCACGCTGTAGTAGGGGTTGAGGTTATCGATGCCGACCACCTCGTGGCCCTGCTCACACAGACGTTTGGCGGTGTGAAAGCCGATGAATCCAGCTGCGCCGGTCACCAGGATAGTCATCCGGCGGTTACCCCACTCATTTTAGGTGCTGCCTGTGTCATTCAGTGATCCATCCAAAAAGAACCTGGGCGTCAAGGGGCGGCATTATGACAAAATTTCTAGGTAAGTAACGGCGCGTTACATGTTAACGGCCCGATGGTGAGCATAAACGGACTTTCACGGAGGTCGGCTAAAATACGCCCACAGTCCTAAAATTTTTGTAAAAAATGAGTATTTGCTCAGCTACGTGAGCATTTGTTTTTTTGTCAAAAGGTTTGTCCAAGGGTGAGCTGGACGTCAGTTTCGCGGATGCACACTGTGTCCCGTAACACAGCCAACGCTGGCCACCCATGGTCGCGGGCTTGATAACCAGGAGAATATCCATGAAAACCCTTTATGCCATCGTTACCGTCGCCCTGCTGGGCGCTTCCCTGACCGCCATGGCCGATGATGGCTCCGACCGTGTGGACGCGCAGATGAACGCAGCGCGAATCGTTGCCATGCGCCATTACGACGCCACCCATGACGCCAGCCAGGTTGCCAAGCACGATGCCGGCGATCAGCACGGCGCACCCGAGACGAGCAAGCAGCAAAGTTGACTCCCGAAAGCCGTATTGTACCGGGCAAAAAGAAGGCCAACCCCTTGGGTTGGCCTTCTTCATGTTGCCCATTCGGCTAACACCGCCTTCACGTTCAAACGTGCATCCACGCCATCGTACCCAACACCGCGCCGAACCCTGCCGCGCCGTAAGACGCGCGCTTGAGCCATTCCTTGCGGGTCAGCAGGGTAATGGCGGCGAGCGAAATGGCGATCTGGATCGCGACCATCGCTTGGGCCCAGCGGTGGTGCTCGTGCAGTTGCACCTCGGCCTTTTCATCCCAGCCGTGGGAGTCCGCCTCCAGGGCTTCGGCCTTCTGCCGTGCGACGTCCTTCTCGCGGGAGTAGCGCTCGATCTCGGCCCGATAATGGGCGGCGTCCACGCCCGGAATCTGCACGGCCAGTTCGGCCAGGTTCTGCCGGCTCGACTTCGCCTGGTAATAGCTCCACTGGTTGGCCGCTTCGGTCTTGATGATCGCCGCGTTGTTCTTGTCCATGGCCGCCTCGCTTTCCGTGGAACCAGCCTGGTAGCTGAGCATCGCGCCGAGGGTGGCCATGAGCGCGGTCATCACCGCGATCTTGCTGGCAAAACCGTCGCCGCGCGAGTGGGCATGGTGGGTGGCGTGTTCGACATGGTGTTCGTGGGGGCTGGGGACTTCGAATTCTTCTTGCATGGGGGTTACTGCAGGATGGGAGGGAGTGCTGGCGATTGTATGGCGGCGGCTGTGGCGTCATCATGAAACTGGCTCTCATTGTGGGGCTGCCTATAGAATCCCTCGCCACCACCGGCTGTTGCGCCGGCCATCACCGCTGTCAGGAAGCTGAAGATGAAATTCCTAATCCCTTTGCTGGCCCTGTGCGCCGGCCTGCACTTGAGCGCCGCCACCGCGGACGACCAGAGCCCCAAGCAGGTGACTCAGGCCTTCTATGGCTGGTACGTGAAAAGCCTCGCTGATGACAAGGTCCCGGTGGAGGGTGACACCGAGAAGCTTAAGAACTATGTAGCCGAAAGCCTGATCAAGGACATCGACAAGCAGGCCAAGAGCGAAGACGGGCTTGAGGAGGATTACTTCATCAAGTCCCAGGACTATGACGACACCTGGTTGACCAATATCAATGTCACCGAGCAAAGCGTCAAAGGTGCGGTCGCGAAGGAGGGCGTGGTGCTGGGCACCACCGAAGACAACGCGCAGCGGCTGACCGTGGTGCTGGGCAAGGGCAAGGACGGCTGGCGGATTACGTCGGTCGATATAGTGCCTGAGGAATAACGTTCTAGGCGCTGCACGCTTTCGCCGAATCGGGTACATCGAATAGCCAGTCGAATGCCCATTGGAAAACGAACGAATAGACAAAGAAGAACGCCAACAGTCCAAGGCTGGCGACCAGTGCTTCCATCAGGCCGATAGCCAGCCAAAAACTGATCACCGGCGTGAGCATCACCGTCAACCCGCCTTCCAGGCCAATGGTATGTAGCGCTCTGCGCAGCAGCGTACGTTGCCGGTGCTGCTGCCTGGCCTCCCAGTGCTCGAACAGGGTGTTGAACACCATATTCCACGCTACGGCGGCGCTCGCCAATATGATCGCGAGCGTCGTCGAACTGGCCAGGCCGTCACCATAGACCCAGGCGATGGCGGGCGACACGAACAGCAGTGCCAGCGCCTCGTAACTGATAGCCTGAACGACTTTTCTGGTTGCACCCTGCATGCTAATCCCTCTAGACCTTTGCCTGTAGTCGCGGCGATTCGCGGTTTGGCAGGAATATGAGGGTGTTCCCGGCGCCCCACAATTGAGCTAAATTCGAGCCTAATGAATTTATTTCACTTGGGGTTCGCAGTGTTTTCGAAACTACCGCTCAAAGCCCTCAGGTCGTTTGAATCCGCTGCGCGGTTGAGCAGCTTCAGGCTCGCCGCCGATGAGCTGGCGGTGACTCCCTCGGCCATCACCCATCAGGTGAAAGCCGTCGAAGAATGGCTAGGGCGGCGCTTGTTCGACCGCACTCCCCTCGGCGTACAACTGACGCCCGAAGGCGCGGCGCTGTTTACCGATGTGCATCGCTACTTCCTGGGCCTGGCGGGCTCCCTCGCACAGCTACGCCCGGCGGCGATCCTGGAGACCGTCGTAGTGACCACCACGGCAGCCTTCGCCGCGCTCTGGCTGATACCGCGGTTGGGCAGTTTCTATGCCGCTTACCCGCAGATAACCGTGAAGGTTGAAGCGTCCAACGACGTCATCGACCTGGCTCGGAACGCCAGCGTGGATGTGGCCATACGCAATACGCGCAAGCAGCACAGCGATCTCTATCAGGCCTTGTTGCTGGACGAACACTTCGGCGTTTTCGTCGCGCCAGGTACGGTTCCAGCTGCTGCAGAACTGATCAACGTCGCCTGGACGCCTCCGCAAACCGCCGGGGTGGAGTGGCGCGACTGGTGTGGGGCGGCTGGACTGGGCGGATGGCTGATGGATTACAAGATGCGCGATTACGAGGACGAGCACTACGCCCTGCAGGCGGCCGTGGCGGGGCAGGGGTATTTGCTGGCGAGTACGGTGCTGGCGGCAGATAGCGTGGCACGCGGCACATTGGTGGCGTATCGGCCGGAGGTCACGCTGCAGGGGGCGAGTTACTACGTGTTGGCCCGGCCAGGCCGCGAGCGGGCGCCGCCGGTGATGGAGCTTGTGCGGTGGTTGGGCGACCTTGGCCCGTTGTGATGGCCCGAATGTCGGATTCACGCGCCAACCTTGGCCGTGGGCCCATTGCGCCGAAACTAAATTTCAGCCGGGTCGGTCTCTCTCAAAGGCAGGCAGCATCTGCAGGCCGCTCCTGAGTCGCGCACCGTGAACCAACCCCTTTCCCGCCGCAATCGCTTCTCCCTGGACAGCCTCAATTTCTTCCTTGCCGACGTGCGTGACGGCCTGGGGCCCTACCTGGCCATCTACCTGCTGGCCGTGCACCACTGGGAGCCGGCCAGCATCGGCCTGGTCATGACCCTCGCCGGCATCGCCGCACTGGTGGCGCAAACGCCGGCCGGCGCGCTGGTCGACCGCACCCGGCGCAAGCGTGCGGTCATTGCCATAGCGGCAATCGTGGTCACTGGCAGTTGCCTGGTACTGCCATTCATCCATGGGTTCAGCCTGGTTGCCATCACCCAATCCCTGAGCGCTATTGCCTCATCGGTGTTCGCGCCAGGTATTGCCGCCATCTCCCTCGGCATGGCCGGCCCCCGCGCCTTCACCCGACGTACTGGCCGCAATGAAACCTACAACCACGCCGGCAACGCCGTTACTGCCTTGCTGGCCGGTGGCTTGGCCTTGGCGTTGGGGCCGGTCGCGGTGTTCTACCTGATGGCCGCCATGGCGGTGGGCAGTATCGTTTCCGTCGCGTTCATCGCACCGGATGCCATTGACCATGACCTTGCCCGCGGTTTGCAGCCGGGCGCCGAGGCGCATCAGCCGTCGGTATCTGGGGTCAAGGCGCTGCTGCACAACCGCCCACTGTTAGTGTTTGCGCTGTGCTGCGCCCTGTTCCACCTGGCCAACGCCGCAATGTTGCCGCTGGTGAGCCAGAAGCTTTCGCAGATCAACCTGGACCTGGCCACACCCCTGACCAGCGCCTGCATCATCGCGGCTCAGGCGGTGATGGTGCCCATGGCGCTGTTGGTGGGCGCGCGGGCCGATCAGTGGGGGCGCAAGCCATTGCTGCTGGCCGCGTTCGCCATCCTGCCAGTGCGCGGGGTGCTCTATACGCTCTCCGATGATCCGTATTGGCTGGTGGGCGTGCAGTTGCTGGACGGGATCGGGGCCGGGCTGCTGGGGGCGTTGTTGCCGCTGGTGGTGAAGGACCTGACCGAGGGCACCGGGCGCTTCAATGTGAGCTTGGGGGCGTTGACCACGGTGTTTGGGGTGGGAGCGGCGTTGAGCAACAGCGTGGCAGGGGTGGCGGTGCAGGAGGCGGGGTATGGGGTGGCGTTTGTGGTGTTGGCGGGGATTGCGGCGGTGGGGTTTGTGGCGTTGTGGGTGGGGGTGCCGGAGACGTTCGCGGGTGGCGCGGATGTCGAGGCTGGTAGCAATGGGTTGCCGGCGACCTAGCGGAATAGGGCTGGAACAGCCGGACAACAAAGTTCACAAATCCAGATATATTCTTGACGGATATCTGGATTTGGAATATTTTTACCCCTGGATCAAGGCGTCGGAATAACAAGAATATGCGGGTGATAGCCAAGGCGACGGTTGCACGGGCGATGGAGACGTATGGGCAGTGGAAAGTACCTCTTGGCCTATGGCTGACTACCTTCGACAGGGCGCACCTCAGGTTTGAGTCTTTTGAGCAACTGCGAAACACCTGGGTTAGCGCATCGGGATGGAATCTGGACCGGATACCAAGCGCGAGACTGCGCGGTCCCAGCGTCAAGGGCCCTTTGGATATATATGTGTTCGATATCAAAAAAAATGAGTGCCGAATTGTCACCTGGGTCAATACGCGCAATGGCACGATTTATATCAAGGATATTCTTTCCCACGCGGAATACGACAAGTGGTGCAAGACCGATGTCAGGTAGTCTCCACAGGTAATCGAGTATGTACGTCCATAAGGCAGCTATAGGTGGCAACATGAAGCGTGATAAGCGCGAAGTCCCGAAGGCGGAGTCCTTCATAGCCAATGTCTCGCTCATGCTAGATAGCTTGAGCGAGCAGGTCGCAACGCTCTCGCAGTTGTTATCAGCATGCCATGATCCAATCGTGGACGATGCTGATCTGCAGCGGCGCATGGAGCTGATCGATGAGCTTTACGCTCATGCCGATAGCGAAGGGCACGCTGCGGCCCGCTTTGCCGAGCTGGTCGCGGATCGCGTCTACGACTACGAGAATGAAACGGTTTTGATCCCTCATGCTTCACAGGCGCAAGCGTTGGCATTCCTCATTGCGGATCGCGGGGGCAAGCAGAAGGACTTGGTGGGAATAGCGAGCCAGAGCGCGGTGTCTGAGATTCTCAATGGTAAACGGAAAATGACGGTGGCGCAGATCAAGGGCTTTTCGGAGTTTTTTGGCGTGCCGGTCGAGTTTTTTATGAAGGGAGTGGTTTGAGGCCGACGTAATTGACCTGGTGTAGGTGTAACGGTGCCGATTTGTAGGCCGATACTGAGTGACCGGTTATTTAGTTAGTTGAATAAGGTTGAGAATAGTTTGTTTGGTAGAGCATGCATGGGTGCATTTTCTGCATATATTGACAAGCGCTTACGGCGAGCTTGGTGTAATGCCTTGTCGTTGGGTCCAGTGAGGTATGGCATATCGGCTACTAACCGCTTTGCCAAAGAAAGACCGTCTCTTTATAAGGCGGTTTTTTTGTTTGACGATGACTCCAGCCCGGCACTTCGCTGGACTGCGCCCAAGCCAGATACAGCAGGTTTATCAATCACTTAGGCGCGTCCATCATATGCCGGTGCTTTCCGAAACTTGACCCGGATTCCTCTCGCGTGGCTCCCATGCGGCTCTTGGAAACCGGGCTTTCCGAGGAGTCATCATGGCGAAGATCAAGCTCACCAAGACCGCCGTAGAGACGGCACAAGCCCAGGCGCAGGCCGTCGAACTCCGGGACACTGTGGTGCCCGGCTTCCTGTGCAAGATCACTCCGGCGGGTCGCCGGGTGTTCATGCTCCAGTACCGCACGAACGCGGGCGAGCGCCGCAAGCCCGCCTTGGGCCAGTACGGGGAACTGACCGTCGAGCAGGCCCGCGTCATGGCGCAAGACTGGCTGGCCGAGGTTCGCCGGGGCGGCGACCCCGGCGCGGCCAAGGCTGCCGCCCGCAAAGCGCAGACCATGAAGGAGTATTGCCACACCTTCATGGAGGACTACTCCAAGCAGCGCAACAAGGCGACCACCCAGCGCGGCTATCAGGGCGTTATCGACCGTTGCATCATCCCGATCATGGGCCGAATGAAGGTGCAGGACGTGAAGCGCCCGGACGTGGCGGCGCTGATGAAGAAGCTGGCCTACAAGCCGGCCGAGGCCAACCGCACCTTCGGTGTGCTGCGCAAGATGTTCAACCTGGCCGAAGTGTGGGGACTGCGACTGGACGGCACGAATCCGTGCCGGCACGTCCCGATGTTCCCGCCCGGCAAGGAAACCCGGCTCATCGTGGACGAGGAACTGGTGCGGATCTTCCGCCACCTGGAGAAGCTGGAGGCGGAGGGGCTGGAGAACTACGTCATCCCGCTGGCGATCCGGCTGCAATTCGAGTTCGCCGCCCGGCGCTCCGAAATCTGCCCGCTCCAATGGGATTGGCTCGACTTCGAGAGGCGGCGCGTGGTGTGGCCTGACAGCAAGACGGGCGGCATTTCCAAGCCCATGAGCGAGGAAGCCTGGCGGCTGCTTTCGACGGCGCCCCGCCGGGAAGGCTGCCCCCATGTCCTGCCGTCGCCCAACGACCCGGCCAGGCACTTGACCCACGGCGAGCACTACGGCGGTTGGAAGCGCGTGCTCAAGGCCGCCGGCGTTCCGCACGTCGGCACGCACGGCATCCGCCATCGCTCGACCACCGACATTGCCAATTCGGGCGTGCCGACCAAGGTAGGCATGGCCCTGACGGGCCACAAGACCGTGGCGATGTTCATGCATTATGTCCACACCGAAGACAAGCCAGTGCGGGATGCGGCCGAGCTGGTGGCGAGCCGACGCCAGGCCATCACGGGCGCGCGGCAGCATCAGCCCCAGGAGGTAGCAGCATGAGCAGCAAGAAATCTTCCGCAATGGCGGCCAAAACCGCCGCCTTGCCGGCCGGCTACGCCGGCATCCACGGCGGTATCGTGGAACTGCTCGATGCCGCGCGCCAGGCAGCGGCGCGCAGCGTCAATGCGTTGATGACGGCCAGCTATTGGGAAATTGGCCGCCGCATCGTGGAGGCCGAGCAACAGGGCAAGCGGCGCGCAGGGTACGGCGAACAATTGATTGCCCGGCTGTCCGCCGACCTGACCGCGCGCTTCGGGCGCGGGTTCAGCCCGGACAACCTGGAGAACATGCGGCGGTTCTTCGCCGCCTATCCCCGGCCAATGATTTCCGAGGCACTGTCTCGGAAATTGGGGGACAGGTTGCCCGCCGAGAAATCCGAGACAGTGTCTCGGAAATTGGCCCTGGGCGAGCTGGCCCAAGTGTTCACGCTACCGTGGTCGGCCTACGTGCGGCTGCTGTCGGTCAAGGACGAGCATGCCCGCCGGTTCTACGAGGTCGAGGCGCTGCGCGGCGGCTGGAGCGTGCGCCAGCTTGACCGGCAGATCGGCAGCCAGTTCTACGAGCGCACCGCCTTGTCGAAGGACAAGGCGGTGATGCTGGTCAAGGGCGCTGCGCCCAGGCCGGAGGATGCCGTCAGGCCGGACGATGCGATCAAAGACCCGTATGTGCTGGAGTTCCTGAACCTCAAGGACGAGTATTCGGAGTCCGATCTTGAAGCCGCCCTGATCCAGCGGCTGGAGGATTTTCTGCTGGAGCTGGGCGAAGGGTTCACCTTCGTCGGGCGTCAGCGGCGCTTGCGCATCGACCATACCTGGTATCGGGTGGACCTGCTGTTCTTCCATCGCAAGTTGCGGTGCCTGGTCATCATCGACTTGAAGCTCGGCAGCCTGACCCATGCGGACGTGGGCCAGATGCACATGTATTGCAACTATGCCAAGGAGCATTGGGCGTACCCGGATGAGAACCCGCCCGTGGGTTTGATCCTGTGCGCCGACAAGGGCCATGCGATGGCGCGGTATGCGCTGGAAGGCTTGCCGACGAAGGTGATGGCGGCGAACTACCGCACCGTGCTGCCGGATGCCGAGCTGTTGCAGAAGGAGCTGGAAACTACGCGGCGCCTGCTGGAGTCGCGCACCACGAAGCAGCCTAGGAAACTCCAGCAGTGACGGGGGCGGCGGGGAAACGCCCGCCGATTCTCGTATCACTGATACGAAAATTTCCTCGTTCATTCCCCGGTGCCAGCTTGAGCGTCCCGGCGTGCCGCCGTCGCGCTATCTTGCTGCGCATCAAGCCTTGCTGCACGAGTCTCGCCCCCCAGCGGGCTCTTTCATCGCCGGCAAGTTCGACTCACCGCCATTACCCCTCAGACCTTCGGCAGCCCACTTGAAATTCAGGCGATCCTATACCTTCCAGTGGGTCTGGTAGTTGGGACCGTCAGAAAGAGGCTTCGCGCTCGGTGGGAAGACTTGAATGGTCAACGGGATGGGGAAATCTGCGCCGATGATCGCAGCCTCGCCGGGCTTCAGATTGGGCAGAAACGACGAGGCGGATCGGTCGATCTCGCCACATGCACGTTCGACAACTTCGCGGTCTCGATCGTTCGTAAGCCGATGCACCACAAGTGTCCCCATCTGACTCAGAACACCTTCCGTGATGTCGCGCGGGCGCTGTGTCGAGAGGCAGATGTTGAGGCCGTACTTCCTACCCTCCTTAGCGATCAACTCAAATGCGTCCAAGCGAGCAACCGCATCATCGGCGCCAATATGCCGTCCGAGAAAGTTGTGCGCCTCATCGACGATAACGACAACAGGGCGACTCTTGAACGCGCCATGGCGTGCCATGTTGAGTAGATGCCGCCCGATCACGTTCGCGATGATCTCGCGCGCCTTGAACTCGAAGGCAACGCCGCTCAGGCATATCCGGAGCAGTCGATCCTCGTTGGCGATGAAGGACGAGATTTTCTCGGTCAACGCAGGGGCCTTCGACTTGAAGACGCATTCGAAGGACGATGAACCGAGAATGCCGTTGATGCGCGACATCAAGGACAGGCAATAGGAAACCTCGCCCGAATCTCCACCCCACTTGGTGAAGTCCTTCTGCCCCCTGGCTGACCCGAAGCCATCGGGGTAAACACATTCCTGCTCGATCTGAGAGACGAGCTTCCACACATCAAAAGCTTGCTGTGGATCATCGAGCTTCTCTGCGATGCCAGCCTTGGCTTCCTCGGTCATGATCGGGACTTTGGACTGATCGATCTTCTTGATGATCCCGCCAGTCGCAACATGAGGTGCGAGGGCGGCCAGTCGGAGGCTACGGATCGCTGCGCGCAGTTTCGGTCCTTGAACCTTGCCGGCGGGCTCAAAGAGCGCGATGAAGTCCGATTCAATGAAGGACGTCTGCGGTAACGCGCACGGGGTGGAAGACTTTGCGGTGTTGACCGGTGCGCCTAGGTGGAAGTTGGAGACGTGCTCTCCATCGAACCCGCGATATTCCCCCGTCGCGTCCAAGAGGATGATCTTGGTCTTGTAGCGCAGGCATTCTTCGATGATCCGAGCGGTCGTCCAACTCTTGCCGCCGCCAGTGGCGCCCAGAATCGCGCAGTGTCGGCCGAACAACCTCTCTGGCTTGACCGACACGTAGCTTTCAGGCGCGACATCGATCGAGCCCAGTTTGAGAAGGACGTGACTAGCTTCGGCCTCGGCCACCTCCATGAACTTGGGCAAGTTAGCGATGAAACTGTGCGGCGCAGCGTAGACGCGATCACCCAAGCGAGGGTAGGAATCAACGCCCGCCGAGATTCGAAGCGAGTCCATCGCGATGGAGCCCAGCAGTTGAATTGTCCCGATGCCGTCCAGGTCCGGCACCCTGCCGTGTGATGTGTCGATCAGGCGCCGGTCGGCGTCCGGCAAGTGGATCTCGACCACCCGCCCGAGTAGGAGGTTGATCTGTCCCTCGATCAGGACGAACTCTCCGACCTCACCTTTTCCGTACCGACCGCCCAGAAAGTGAGAGCCGCTGGGCGAGCCAGCTTCGCTGAGGTTGAACTTCACCACCTGGGCGGAGACAGAGCACAACTGGCCAACATACAACTCCGGTCGAAGCAATCCGCGCGGAAAAGCGTTGGCAACGTCCAGCGCGGTACTCATGTCGGTTTGACCAGTGACTTGATGTCGCGCGTGAGTCGCTGCGCGGGCGTCAGCGATTTGAGATCCGGGATCATTTCGGCGAACTCGCTGAACGTGGCATTGATCAGCCACACGTCTTCGCCCTGTTTGGCGAGGCCGTAGAGCGCTTCCCAGTACCGGTTTTTCTCCTTGGGCCGGGAAGTCAGGTCGTCCGCCGATGGATTGACAATAATCAACCTCAAATGCGGATTGGTACGCACCGCTGCGACGATGGGTTCAGACAAGTGATCGTCATTGAAGCCGAAGCCCGAGACGATGAGGCAGGTATTCGGTTCGCGCAGCGCCGCCAGGTACTGGGAGATCAATTCCAGGTGCGGTTGGACATAGGACTGCTGGTACTTGCCTTTGGCGGGATAGATGAGGCAGGCCGTTGTTGGCGTCGGATCGGTCTTGATCTCGATCTCACCCGAATTGGATTGATCCCAGTTGACCGAACCATGCAGCTTGTACAGGTGAAACACGCCCTCCAGCGGGTTGCCGACCTCATCGCCTGTCGAAGGTCGGCGGACAATGTCGTACAGGAAGAACCGAGGGTCAAACTGCCGAGGCTGCGTAAACGAGAAGCCGTCGAGCAAGACCAGTCCCTGCTTGCCAGCCGCGCGCTCAAAGCAAAGATCGTAGTTCGTCGTGAACAACTTCATCCGCGAGTCGCGGACGCGGCGTCGAGACAATCGGTGCAGGAAAGTGCGATGGCTCGCCAACTTGGAATCATCGGCGCCGTCGAGAAAGGCAGAACACTTCTTCAGGATCACACCCTTTGAGGCGGAGACGAACTTCTCGACCTGCTCGCTCTTCTTGATTTGAAGATATGCATCGCACCGCGAAAGCAGAGCCTCAATGTTTTCCTGTTCAACGGCAGTCTCATAGCCGATCTCAGCAATCACAGCTTTGGCCTGTTCGGTCGGCTTCCGCTCATCCTTTCCAGTGTCAGGATTCGAGTTCACGCAGTGGTCCCACAGCGTCCACATCGAAGGACCGTTGATCTCTCCGAGAGATGTCCCACTTCCCGCGAGCGCGACCACATGCTGCATCTGAAGCGAGGACAGCAATACCGCTTTCAGCTCTTCGCGGGCGGCAGCGGCTTCCGACAATATCTGCTGCCTCTTGGCATCGTCGGCTTCGCCAGCCACGTCCGGCCTAAGCGCCTTCCAAGTGCCGGCTTCCGGACTGAAGAAAAGTTGTTGACCGAAGGTGGTCGACTCTGGCGTTGTCATGTCGTCCCTACAGATGGGTTTGGATTCCTCCGGATCCCGATCGCCCGGACTACCCTTGGAATGGTAACAAAGCGCTTCGCACATTCTGTGCGGACCTGCGGCCTCAATGTCCATGAAGGCCAAGGCCGTGCGCCCCGGCGTGCCGCCGTCGGGTTCGCGGGCTGCGCCGAATCGCCGCCATTCGGCTTTGACCCCTGACGCCTCCGGCCCTCCCGGGCCTGCGCGCTCCGCTTACCGAAAACCCCGCGTGCGTGGGGTGGTGCAAGGGGGGCGGTCTTGCTGTGTCCCTTCACCGTATCACGACGTTCTCGCCGTGCAAGGGCTACGCGCGCCCTGCGCGCTTGCGTCCTGGCGGCCGTCTGCGACCCCTGACTGCTGCGCTGCGCCGTGAAGGCGACGGTTCCGGGCAATTCCGCCCGAGTAACCGGAGATCGTCATGAACGACAAATCACACGTTTCCCTCGAACAGCATGTTTGCCTAGTATGCGGCACGGCGTTCGATACCGGCGCTATCCTGCTGGACAAGCGCCTACGCGCGAGCATGGAGCGCCACACGGCGACTGGCTGGGGCCTGTGCCCCGAGCATCAGAAGCTGTCCGATGATGGCTTTGTCGCGCTGGTCGAATGCGATCCGCAGCGCAGCGGCGCGCAGGCCGGTGGCCGCATGAAGCCCGAGCAGGCGTACCGCACGGGCCGGCTGGCCCATCTGCGGCGCACGGTGTTCGCCCAGGTGTTCAACCTGCCGATCGCGGACGAGCGGGCTTGCGTCTTTGTCGAGCCTGGCGTGATCGAGCAGTTGCAGTCGATGACGGCGCCGGCGGCGAGCTAATCGCGCCGCGCTGACTTCGGTGCGTCGTCCCTGCGGGGCGGCGCACTTTTTTTTCTGCTGCGCCCGGTGCCGATGCCTTCGCGCTTGCGGCGCTGCGCGCTCCGCTTGCCTCCAGGGGAAAGCCCTGCGGGCTATCCCCCGCCGCGCGATGCTTGGCGCCCCTCGAAGACCGCCGAACCGGCTGCGCCGGCTCGGCAAGGCATGGCCCGCGCTCATGCGGCGGGCAGGCGCTTTTGCACTTTCACCAGGCCGGGTTCGCCGCCGGGCGCGATGTGCGAGGTGCGCGCCGCCACCGTTGTCTTGCGTTGAGTGCGGTAGGCGGGCATGTGCAGCACGGCCGCCGTCGGGGTGGCTTGCGTCAGTTGTCCGCTGGCGATGATGCCGTCGCTGAACTCCACCAGCAGTTCGTCGCCGGCGGACAGGCGGGCTTCGCTGGGTAGATCGAGGCTGCGCAGCAAGGCGCCTGGATAGAGGTGGGTGTTGTTGGCAGAAAAACGCCAGAGCATTGGGCCTCCCGTGGTGGTTGGAGTATGCCCATCACAGTAACCGATACATGGCCGTCCCCGGCCCCCTGGGAGATGGCCGGTCGCGCTGTCGTGCGCGTAGCGCATCGAGCCGCCTGCGGCGTCTCGCCCCTGACGGGCTTCCATCGTCCCCTCGCTCCGCTCGGCTGACGCCTCCGGCCCGGCTTCCAACTTCGGGCCTGCGCGCTTCGCTTGCCGTGCGGTCAGCGTGTTGAGGGGCCGTTGCCTTGTCCAGCCGCCTTCCCTGACTCCATCACCTTGTCCGCGACTGTAGCCCGCTCCCGTGTGCCGTCAAGGCGCGCAGGGCCGTGTCCTCGGCTGCGCCTGCGGGCCGCACCAACCCTGCGCTTGTCTCCTTGACGGCCCCCGTCCGCGCGCTCCTGACCGTCGCGGGCGATGAACTCAGGAAAGACGGTGGCAACAGGGCCAACCGGGTTCCTCGTGCCGACCGCACCGAACAGCCGAAAGGCTGGGCTCCGAATCTAGGAATCCGGTGTGCGGTTTCTTCAACAGCCAAGTCAGGAGAAAGACCATGCAACTCGCATCCCGTTTCGCTTCCCATTCCCCCGCACTGCGCAGCGATTACCCGCTGTCCGATGACCAGATTCGCAGGGTGGCCCCGTCCATCTTCGCGGACGCGCCGCATGAGAGCCGTTCCGAGCGGTACAGCTACATCCCCACCGCCGCCGTGCTGACCGAGCTTCGCAAGGAGGGGTTTCAGCCTTTCATGGTGACGCAGACCCGCGTGCGCGATGAAGGCAAGCGCGAGCACACCAAACACATGCTGCGCCTGCGCCACGCCAGCCAGATCAACGGCGCGGAGGCCAACGAAATCGTGCTGCTGAACTCGCACGACGGCACCAGCAGCTACCAGATGCTGGCCGGCATGTTCCGCTTCGTGTGCAGCAATGGCCTTGTCTGCGGCGACACCGTGGCGGACGTGCGCGTGCCCCACAAGGGCGACGTGGCCGGGCAAGTGATCGAAGGCGCTTTCGAGGTATTGAGTGGTTTCGAGCGCGTAAAGGAATCCCGCGACCTGATGCGCGGCATCACCTTGGACGATGGCGAATCGGAGGTGTTCGCCCGCGCCGCGCTGGCCCTCAAGTACGACGACCCGGACAAGCCCGCGCCCATCACCGAATCGCAAATCCTGATGCCGCGCCGGTTCGATGACCGCCGCCCCGACCTGTGGAGCGTGTTCAACCGCACACAGGAGAACTTGACCAAAGGCGGCCTGTCCGCCCGTGCCGCGAATGGTCGCCGCCAGACCACCCGGCCCGTGCAGGGCATCGACCAGAACGTGCGCCTGAACCGCGCCCTGTGGCTGCTGGCCGATGGCATGCGCCAGTGGAAAGCCTGATTCCCCACGCGGCAGGGGCAGGCAGCAGCCCTTGCCGCTTTCTTCGCTGCTGCATCCCTGAACTGATAGGAGTTATCACCATGAACGCCGTTACCCAAACCGAAGCCCGCGCCGTCCATACCGCCGCCGCCATCCCGCTGGAAGCCGCCGACCCGACCAAGAACCTGATTCTGGTTCCGCTGTCGCGGCTGGTGCTGCGCCCCACAGGCCGCAACGTGCGCAAGACCCCGCGCATGTCCATCCCCGAATTGGCCGCAAGCATCCAGCGCGTGGGCCTGCTGCAAAACCTGATCGTGATCGCATCCACCGATGGCGAGCATTACGAAGTCGTGGCCGGTGGCCGTCGCCTCGCAGCGTTGAAGCTGCTGGCGAAGAAGCACCGCATCCCGAAGGAATGGGAGGTGCCTTGCCTGCTGGTGGCCGATGGCACCGCCCGCACGGCCAGCCTCACCGAGAACGTGCAGCGTGAAGCCATGCACCCCGCAGACCAGTTTGAAGCCTTCGCGGCGCTGGTGGCCGAAGGCCGGCCCATCGAGGACATTGCGGCGGATTTCTCCGTCACGCCGCTGGTGGTGCAGCGCCGCTTGAAGCTGGCGAACGTCTCGCCGCGCCTGATGGCGGACTACCGGGCCGACGCCGTGACGCTCGATCAGTTGATGGCCCTTGCCATCATCGACGACCACGCCGCGCAGGAAGCCGCGTTCTACGATGCGCCGGTGTGGCAGCGCCAACCGACCGCGCTGCGCGAACGCCTCACTGAACGCGAAATCGACGCCTACCGCCATCCGCTGGTGCGGTTCGTGGGTCTGGACACCTACGAGGCCGCAGGCGGTGGCGTGCGCCGTGACCTGTTCGCCGAAGGCGATGCGGGCGTGTATCTGACCGATGCCGCGCTGCTGGAACGGCTGGCGCAAGACAAGCTGGCGGGCATTGCCGCCGAGGCAAAGGCCGAAGGGTGGGCCTGGGTGGATGCCACGCCGGGCGTGACCCATGCCGACCTGCACGCCTTCCAGCGTGCGCCGAGGGAGCGGCGCGAACCGACCAAGCGCGAAGCGCAGCGCATCGAGAAGCTGCAAGCCAAGATGCAGGCCATTGGCGAAGCCCTTGATGATGCACTGGACGCCGAGGACGAAGACAAGGCGGATGCCTTGCAGGAGGAAGGCGAAGCCGTGGGCGAGCAGTTGCAGACGCTGGAAGATGGCTTGCAGGACTACGGCGCGAACGTGAAGGCCGCAGCCGGGGCCATTGTCACCATCGACCGCAACGGGCAGGCCGTGATTCATCGCGGGCTGCTGCGCGAAGCCGAGGCCAAGGCGCTGCGCACGCTGGAACGACTGCGGCAGGGGTTCGGCGGCGAGGACGCCGAGAATGACGACGAAGGCGACACGGTAGGCGACGCGAAGGCCCCCGCCATGTCCGACCGGCTGGCGCAACGCTTGAGCGCGCATCGCACGGCGGCGCTGCAAATCGAAGTCGCACGGCATCCGCAAGTGGCACTGGCCGCGCTGGTGCATGGCATGGTGCAGAACGTGTTGCAGGGCAGGTACTACAGGAACGACCTGCCGCTGGGCGTGAGCCTGAAACTGCAAGACCGGCTGGAAGGCATGGCCCCGGATTGGCCGGAATCGCCCGCCGCCGTGGCGTTGCGCGAACTGCAACAGGTGGCGGGTGAAGCCTTGCCGGAGGACAGCGCCGAACTGTTCGCCGCGCTGCTGGCGAAGCCGCAAGACGAACTGGTGCGGCTGCTGTCCGTGTGCGTGGCCTTCACGGTGGACGTGGTGACGCCTCGCGCCACGGTGCATCAGCCCGGCGAGGAACTGGCGCAGGCCGTGGGCCTCGACATGGCCGCATGGTGGAAGCCGACCGCAGAAGGCTATTTCAAGCACGTTTCCAAGGCCGTGATTCTGGATGCCGTGGGCGCGTTTGCGCCGGATTCCGTCACCCGTCTGGCGAAGTTGAAGAAGGCCGACATTGCCAGCGAAGCCGAGCGGCTGGCCGATGGTACGGGCTGGATGCCCGCCATCTTCAAGGGCGAAGGCGCGCAGGGAGCAGCGCAGGAGGAATGCCCGGAGCAGGACGCCCCGGAGGATGCCGAGGCAATGGCGGATGAACCTGCCGTGGCACTGGCCGCTTGACCCGCGCGGAAGGCAGGCGCCCCGGGTTTGAACTGCACCCCAAAAGTTGGACATTGATCCAACCTTTGGGGTGTTTTTCATGGCGAAATATGACGAGCGATTCAAGCTCAAGGCAGTAGAGCAGTACGCCAGAGGCCGAGCCAGCTATCGAGAGGTAGCGTCAGCATGCGGCATTGAGGCGTCGCAGCTTCGACGCTGGGTGGCGAGTTACCGGTTGCACGGTCAAGCGGGGCTGGCCAGGAAAGTCGCCCATTACAGTGCGCAGTTCAAGCTGGAAGTGCTCGAACGGGTGCACAGCGAGGGGCTGTCGGACAGGCAGGCTGCGGCGCTGTACGACATACGCAGCACCGCCCATATTGGGATTTGGCGCCGCCAGTATGATGAGGGCGGACGGGGCGCGCTGGCGCCCAAGCACAAAGGCCGGCCCAAGACCATGACGAAACCGCTTTCGACCCAGCCTACATCGCCGCAGGATGGCGATAGCCGCACGCTGGAGGATGTTCTCAAGGAGAACGAGTACTTGCGGGCGGAGGTCGCTTATCTAAAAAAATTGAAGGCCTTGATCGACGCGGAACGGACCGCAGCGCTGGCGAAAAAGCGCAAATCGTCCAAGGGTTAAGGCCAGATCATCCGCTGGGACTGCTGCTGCGAGCTGCCAGGCTCTCGCGCAGCACGTTCTACTATCACCTGAAGGCGCAGGGCGTGGCGGACAAATCTGCCCCGCTCAAGGCCAGGATCGTTGCTGTCTACCAGCGCCACTAGGGCCGCTATGGCTATCGGCGTATTACGGCTGATCTGCGCCATGCTGGCCAGTGGGTCAACCACAAGCGGGTCCAGCGCCTGATGCAGGTGCTCGGGCTGAAGTCGGTGGTGCGGGCCAAGAAATATCGTTCCTACCGAGGCCAAGTCGGTCGTGTGGCGCCCAATCTGCTGGATCGTCAGTTCGAGGCGGCCGGCCCAGGCCAGAAGTGGGTCACTGACGTGACCGAGTTCAACATCAACGGCGAGAAACTGTACTTGTCGCCCGTCATGGACCTGTACAACGGCGAGATCGTGGCTTATGAAACCCGCAAACGCCCGGTGTTCTCTCTGGTCAGCGCTATGCTCAAAAAAGCCTTCGGGCGCCTGTCGCCCAATGACAAGCCCTTGCTGCACTCGGACCAGGGCTGGCAATACCAACAGCCTGCCTACCGGCACATGCTGGCCGAACAGGGCGTGACCCAGAGCATGTCGCGCAAGGCCAACTGCCTGGACAACGCCGCCATGGAAAGCTTCTTCGGCACGCTCAAGGCAGAGTGCTTCCACCTGAGCCGCTTCGACAGCATCGAGCACCTACAAGCAGCGATACGGCAGTATATCCATTACTACAATCACGAACGCATCAAGCTCAAGCTAAAAGGCCTGAGTCCGGTTCAGTACCGGACCCAGGCCTTCGGCCCCTAGCTTCCTAAACCGTCCAACTTCTTGGGGTCAGTTCAGTTCGGCCGGGGCGCTTTGCTTTCAACACCGCACCTTGGGCGAGGCTGACGCAAAATCCGGGCGCGGCAGTGGCCGCGCCCGGTGTTGAAGCCGGACACCGAATCAGAACGCCGCCGCCTTCGCGCGGGCTCAGGCGGCGGCGTTGAAGGCATCGCTGTAGTGCGCGATGCCTTCGGGCACTGGCCCGTGCAAGGCCAGTGCCATGAAGTAGCCGGGCGGTACGCCCGGCAGTTGCAGGCCCGCATGGGCTTGGAAGCCAAAGCGCGCGTAGTACGCGGGATCGCCCAATAGCACGCAGCCTGCGGCCCGCATGGCACGCAGTTCGGCCAGCGCCTGTTCCATCAGGCGCGAGCCGATGCCTTGCCCCTGCCGTTGGGGCAGGACGGAGATTGGCCCCAAACCGTACCAGCCTTCGGCCTTTCGTCCGTGGTCATCGGTGATCGTCACCGGGGACAGCGCGACGTGGCCGACGACTTGGCCCTGTTCCTCAGCCACGATGGAAAGCGTCAGTTCGTTGGCAGCGCGCAATGCGCGCACGATGAATTGCTCGGTATGGCTGCTGTGCGGCGCATGGGCGAAGGCGGCGATCGTGACCGCTTCGATGGCGGCCATGTCGTCCGGGGTTTCGTGTCGGAGCTGGAGCGTCATGGGCTTGTCTTGGGTTTCTTTCTGAAAATATAGAACAGCCTGGGCGTGTCGGCGCGATGCGCCGTCGGGCTTTCGGGCTGCGCCCCATGCTTCGTGCCGAATCACGGCCATTCGGCTTCAATCCCTCACGCCTTCGCGCCTGCGGCGCTGCGCGCTTCGCTTGCCTCCAGGGGAAAGCCCTGTGGGCTATCCCCGCCGCGCGATGCTTGGCGCCCCTCGATGCCACCGAACCGGCTGCGCCGGACCGGCCCGGCCAGCGCCCCGCCGCGGTGGGCGGGGCGCTGACGAACACGCTGGCACTTGCTGCGGCAGGTTGTGTAGATGCGTGCCGTCCTCAACGCTGGCGGTTCCTGCCCATCCGTCACGAAGGACGGTTCACGGACAACCCGCCCGGCATCGCTATGGGGCTTCCACGCCACGCCTCAAGACCGGCGCCGCAAGGTGCGGCAGGGGCGTTCTCGCCTGTCGTCGGGTGGTTGACCTGGCCCGCGTCAGCGGGCGAGCCGGAGAAGCCTTCATGCGGGGATGCCGAGCCGGCCCTATCTCCCTTCGGAGCGGTTCGGCCCAAGGCGTCCTTGTCTCGTTGTGAATCCTGGCGGGGGCGCGGCTGCGCCTCGGGCTTCATGGCTGCAACCGTCCGGCGAAAACAATTTCCCCTGCGCTGCGCGCATTCCTCGCGAGGCAAATTCTTTTCGCCTCCCGGTTCTCCACTGCGTTGCGACCGCAAGCGGTGCAGCCAGCCCGTCCCCCGCCGGCCGGATCACAGCAAGGACGCGATGGGCGCGAACCTTGTTCAACCGAAAGGAGAAATCATCATGGCCAACATCGGCACCTTCACCGCAGACAAAGACGGCTTCGCCGGCACGCTTCGCTCCCTGACGCTCAGTGCCAAGGTCAAGCTGGTGCCCAACGACAAAGGAGACAACGAGAAAGCCCCGGACTACCGCGTGCAGTCGGCGGGACACGACCTGGGCGCGGCGTGGAAGAAGACCAGCGAGGGCGGCCGGAACTACATGTCCGTGACCATCGACGATCCTTCGTTCCCGGCTCCGGTCTATGCCCGCCTGATCGAAGGCGAGGACGGCACGCACGACCTGATCTGGTCGCGCAGCAAGCCCCAGGCGGCGTGACCGCCGCAGCGCCCCGCCCCTCGTGGCGGGGCGCCTGCCTCCGGCAGCCTACGTCTCGGAGGCCGCGAGCTGGCCTTCCGTCGCGGTCATCAGCACTGCCGTACTGCATTCGAGCGCGCCGGCGATCTTGAAGATGATCGCCAGCGTGGGCATGTGTTCGCCGCGCTCGATCTTGCCCATGTGCGAACGCTCGACGCCGGCCAGGTGCGCCAGCGATTCCTGCGCGATGCCGCGCTCCATCCGCAGCGCACGCACCGCCGCGCCGAAGGCGTGGGCCAACTCGGCGTCATGGGTGGTGGAGCCGGCTGGTCGGCCGGGCTGGACGGATCGCTTCTGCATGGACAGAAGCGTCGATTCGCAGCACAATTAAAACCACGTTATCTTTAACTCATTCATCGAATCTCACTGTTTTGCGCTTCCGCGGAAATCCGTATTTACGGACTTCAACAAAAGCGCAGAGTTACGCAATCGCAATCGTGTCTTTGTACCCATCCGCCGATACGGCTTTACGCCTTTACGCTTTGGCGGGTTCGTGCAGCCGGAGGGAATCGTCATGAACCGACTCATCACCGAAGATGAACGCACGCGCTTGCTGGCCCACGGTCAAACCCGTGCCGCAGGCCAGGCCACCGACCCGGTGCCCGTGGTGCGGCTGTTCACCCCCGATGCGCACGTCACCTGGCTGCTGGCTGCGCTCGATCCCGCCGATGGCGATACGGCGTGGGGCCTGATCGACTTGGGGCTGGGTATGCCGCCGGAACAGGGCACCGTGAAGCTGTCCGATCTGGCGTCCATCGTGGGGCCGTTGAAGCAGCCCGTGATGCGGGATCGATATTTTCTCCCTACCCGCACATTGTCGGAATACACCCGGCTGGCCGAACGCGACGGCGCCATCCCGGACTGAGCACGGTCTACTGTGACTTTTTCAGTCTGGCGTCATACCGGGCAGGTCTCAATCGGGATTCTTGCGGCGTAGCTGCACCAGTCTGATCCAAATAGACATGATGCCTGGCGCGGGCTGCGGCAGGCTGGGTGATGCGGTGCCCCACGGTGGGGCACTTTCGCCGCAGCATTGAGACGAATACCGCAACGCATCGGAGCCAATCGGTCTTGACAGCCCCATCCACCTTTTTACCCACGACGTTCTGACGATGGCGATGTAGCGCGTAGTCCTTGACGTGGCGGCGAGTCCTGTTCGCAGGAGGTTGCGTCATGGTCGATCCCCAGCACGTCGCGCATTGGTATCCGACTGCGGCATACCTCTACGTCTTGTGGCTGGATACGCTCGCGCTGGCTTGGGAGTATCTGCGCAGGAATCCTGATTACCGGCTCGACTGGCTGCGCCACCATCGCCGGCCGCAGGCGGCACAGCACGCGGCGCATCGCTGGGGCTTGCGCCTGCTGGAAGACCCGGCCCTGGATGCGCGCGACGCGCATCCGGCCTGGCTGCCCGGTTCGGACGCCGTGGTGCAGCTTTATCCCGATGCCGATCCACCTGTGAACGCCGCCGTGTTCGCGTTCTGGCGCATCCCCGGCCACAAGCAACTGCTGCACGACGGCAAGGTGCTGGCGCTGATCGCGCGCAGCCCCGGCCATTGCCTGCGCTTCGCGCTGGCGCCTGGCCTGGAAGACGGCATGGCCGTGGCCTATGCCCATCGCGGCGGCACCGCCGTCCCTGCGCGCAGCCATGCGCCCGGCGCGGCCCTGGCTGATGCCAAGCCCAGGCCGACAGCCGCTGTGCTGCTGGAACTGCACACCTTGCAGGCGCTCGACGCGACCCTGGCGGGCGCGTCCTTGCGCGAAGTGGCCGAAGGCTTGTTCGGGGTCGATGCCGCGGCCGACTGGTACAGCGACGGCGGCCTGCGCTCGAAGGCACGCCGCCTGGTGCGGCGCGGCGATGCGTTGATGCGCGGCGGCTATCGCCGCTTAGCACAACTTCCGCCGCTTGAGAAGGGTCGTTTTGAAGGGGACGCAAAACGACCCTGAGCAGGACAGCGTCGTTTTCTGAGACTGCCTCCATCCGGTTGCGCTGTGTGGCCGGAGCTTCAAAACCGATGGAGGTTCACACCATGCGTCCCGCCCCTTTGCAGCCTGCCGCCGCTGTCTCGACCGCTGCCGCGCAGCCCCAACGCTATCTCACCAACGACGAGGCCGCCGACTACCTGCGCCTGTCGCCACGCACGCTGGAAAAGCAGCGCGTGATCGGCGGCGGCCCGCGCTTTCGCAAGTTCGGCCGCCGTGTCATGTACGCCGTGGCCGACCTCGATGCCTGGGCTGCTGACCGCAGCTTCGCGACGACTTCCGATCCCGAATACGCCGAGCACCATGCGGCGGACAGCCGTGCGCGCTGATCGGCCGTGCGCGGATGGCCTTCGCCATATCCAAGCCTTCGCAGGAGCGCGAACAGCTCGACCTGTTCCGCGCCCTGCCGGGCGACATGGCGCCGCGCGACAGCCAGGACTTGATGGCCTTTCCGTTCTTCTCGCTGGCGAAGTCGCGGCGCACAGCGCCGATCGACTTCCGCGCCGGGAACGTCACGATCCGCGTGGAAGGCACGCAGGAGCATGGCATCGCCACGATCTGGGACGCCGACATCCTGATCTGGGCGGCCAGCCAGATCGTCGAAGCGCGCGACGCGGGCCTGCGCCCGTCGCGGCTGATGCAGGCCACGCCCTACGAGATCCTGCGCTTCATCGGGCGCGGCAAGTCGCTGCGCGACTACCAGCGCCTCAAGGCGGCCTTGGATCGGCTGCAATCGACCACGGTGGCCACCTCCATCCGCGAGACGACCGGGCGACGCCTGCACCGCTTCTCGTGGATCAACGAATGGAAGGAACTGGCCGATGCCAGCGGCACGCCGCTGGGCATCGAGTTGATCCTGCCGGACTGGTTCTATGCCGGCGTGCTCGACGCCGCCCTGGTGCTGACCATCGACCCGGCATATTTCCGGTTGACCGGCGGCATCGAGCGGTGGTTGTACCGGCTGGTGCGCAAGCACGGCGGCAAGCAGCCCGGCGGGTGGCAATTCGACTTCCAGCACCTGTACCGCAAATCGGGCAGCGTGGCGCGCTACTACGACTTCGCCGCCGACCTGCGGGCGCTGGCGGCGCGGCAAGCCTTGCCGGGCTACCTGTTGGGCATCGAGTACGTATCCGGGATTTCCTCGCCGCTGCTGACCTTCCGGCCCGTGCCGCAAACGGCACGGGGATAACTTCGGGAGAGCCTGTGGACGGACTCGTGCTATCAGGCAACAGAAGTATCGTGCTATCAGGCAACGAACTATCGTGCTATCAGGCAACAAAATCGGCCGCAAAGCCGCGCCAGCACTGGGTTTTCGCGCCCTCTAACTTCCCTAACTTCAATTCTCTAACTTTTAGTAGAAGCGCCGCGCCACGGTGGACAACCGCCACGCGGCCACAAGCGCAGCAGCAACAGCCGGGCTTTCCAGCATGGAGGGCCGCGCCATGATCGTCGCTCTGCTCAACCAGAAAGGCGGCGTGGGCAAGACCACGCTCGCCACGCACATTGCCGGCGAGCTGGCGCTGCGCGGCCAGCACGTCGTCCTGCTGGATGCCGACCCGCAGGGTTCATCGCTGGACTGGACGCAGCGCAGAAGCCAGCAAGGCTTGCCACGGCTGTTCAGCGCCGTGGGCTTGGCCCGCGAAACGCTGCATCAGGAGGCACCAGAACTCGCCAGGCGGGCCGATCACGTCGTCATCGACGGTCCACCCAGGATCGCCGCCTTGGCGCGCTCTGCGCTGCTGGCGGCCGAGTGGGTGCTGATCCCCGTGCAGCCCAGCCCCTACGACTTGTGGGCCAGCGCTGAGATGGTGGCGCTGATCCGCGAGGCGCAAGTCTTCCGGCCTGCGCTGCGCGCGGCGTTCGTCATCAACCGGCGCGTCAGTACCACCGTGATCGGGCGCGAAGCGCGCCAGGCGCTCGCCGACCAGCCGCTTCCTGCGCTGCGCGCGGAAGTGCGCCAGCGCATCGTCTTCGCCGACAGCGTAGCCGCTGGCCGGCTCGCCCGCGAGACGGCGCCGGACAGCGCCGCCGCGCGCGAAATCACCGCGCTGGTCGATGAACTGCTGCGGTGGCCGACATGACAGCGAAGCCGCCACCGAACAGCAAACGCACGGCAAAGCGCGTCGGCATCGGCGCGCGTCCGCCCGCGAATCCGCACGCCGAGGCGTGGATTCGCCAGGGCGACGCCGATGCGCTGGGCAAAGGCGACCTCTACACCGCCCGCCTGACTCTCGACATCACGCCCGCGCTGCGCGCGCGCATCAAGGTGTCGGCCTTCACGCAAGGCGTGACCGTCGCCGACCTGCTGCGCGGCCTGCTGGAGCGGGAGTTTCCAGAGCATCGCAAGGAGAACGCCCCATGACCGCATCCGCTTCGCCTGCCGCTGGCGCGGCTACGGCTGCGCTTGCAGCACCTTCCGGCCAGCTTGCCAGCGCGCCGCTGACGCGCGTGGCGCTGGCCTACGTCGAACCGCGCTTCAAGCTCTACCTGCGCTTTGGCGAACCCGCGCGCACGCACCAGCTCGACCGCTGGCGGCGCAGCGCGGTGTTCCTGCCGGGCGCGATGTTCTGCCGCATCCGCTGGCAGGCCAACGACTATGGCACTGTGCGCTGGCAGCTCATGGTGATGCAGGCTTGCACGCCGCTGGATGCGGCACAGCGCATCCCCGGCGTGCAGCCAGGCGCGCGCCTGCTGCTGCACGCCGAGGGCGATGGGCAAGTACGCGCCGTGCTGGAACGCATCGACGCCATCGAGGCGCTGGGCATCGCGCCCGTCGCCGTCTCGCCCGCGTACTGGCGCACGCTCGCCAACCGGCTCGCTGCGCGCCTGCCGCTGCCCGAATACACCGCCGAGCGGCACGCCGCCTGGCTAGTCGGGAGGTCGTTGCCATGAACGCCCATTCCACCACCGCACGCACTTCCGAAGCCGCGCCGCATCCTCGCTCGCGCCTGCGCGCTCGCATCCTGCTGGCGAGCCTCGCCGCCGTCGGCCTCGCTGCGCTGGCCTGGGCGTCTTTCGTGCATCCACTGCCGCGCCTGATCTACAACCCGTCCGACAGCGTTCCGGTCGGCTGGTATCGCGTCGATCCGCTCGACCATCGCGCCGGCTCGCTGCCACGTCCTTTGTCAGTGGGCAGCATCGTCCTGACCACGTTGCCGCCAGATGCCGCCGCGCTGGCTGCGCAGCGCGGCTACCTGCCGGCGCGCGTGCCGCTGCTCAAGCGCATTGGCGCCATCGCGCCGCAGGAGGTGTGCATCGCTGGCGGCAGCGTCCGCATCGACGGCGTACCTTCGGCCGCCGTGCTGCCTGCTGACCGCTGGGGCCGGCCGCTGCCATCCTGGCAGCAGTGCCGTCGCCTTGAACCCGGCGAACTGTTCCTGCTCAGTGTGACCAACCCGGCATCCTTCGACAGCCGGTATTTCGGGCCGGTCAGCGCGTCCGTCGTGATCGGCATCGCGCATCCGGTCTGGCTGGAGACTCGCCCGTGATGGCCGTCGATTCACCGCACGTCGCCGTGCCTCTCATCGTGCCATCGGGCCTGTCGTTCTGCTGTTCGTCGCCGTGTCGTCGCGCGTGCAGTGCGGGTGCATCCGCACCGCACTTCGCGCTGCCTCCGGCGCAGCCGTCCAACGTGCAGGCGTCTTGCCTCGAACGCGCCCGGCCTGCGGCCCTCATCGCGCTGGTTCGCGCGTTCGCCGGCGCGCTGGCTGCTCGCGCAGCAGCGCCGCCGGGCCGCCGCTGCCCGGAGCGACAGCGAGGGGCAAAGGCGGAAGGCAAGACAAAAGGGTGCGGCACCTGTCAGCCCGCAAAGCCAGTCTGCACATGGGGGTGGCGCGGCACGAAGCGGCTTCGCCGCCGTGCCGCTTGGGGCGCGAGGCCCGCGCCAATCCAGTCATGTCCGCGTGCTTCGCACGACCGGACACGCCAGAGCTTGCCGGGAGCGTAGCCATGACCGACCGCTGCGACGACGATTTCCGCATCCGGCCCAGCGCCCCGAAGAACCGGGGCCAGGGCTTCGTCTCCAAGGTGCTCAAGCAGGCGGGCAAGGCCAGCAGCGGCAAGTCCTCGGTGCGCCGTCCTGCGTCAGCGCGTGGCACCGGTCAGCGGCCCGGCTCGCGCCTGGGGCGCGGCCATACGGCAGCGCGCTTCGCCGGAGCGAAGCTGACGCCTATGTCCCGGCGAGTGACCATCAAGACCCTGCTGGTCAATCACCAGCGGGCCAGCCCACAGTCGCTCGCCAAGCACCTGCGCTACATCGAGCGCGACGGCGTGGGCCGTGACGGCGAGCCGGGCCACGCCTACGGGCCGCAGACCGATACTGCCGACCTCGACGCTTTCAAGGAACACTGCGCCGACGACCGGCATCACTTCCGCTTCATCCTCTCGCCCGAGGATGGCGCGGAACTGGAAGACCTGCGCACCTACACGCGGCACCTCATGGGCCGCATGGAGGCCGACCTGGGCACACGGTTGGAATGGGTGGCCGTCGATCACTGGAACACCGACAACCCGCACACGCACATCGTCGTGCGTGGGCGCGACGACACCGGCAAAGACCTCATCATCGCGGGCGACTACATCGCCGATGGCTTCCGGCATCGGGCCGCCGAACTGGCGACCGAATGGCTGGGGCCGCGCACCGAGCTGGAGATCCAGCAGACCTTGCAGCGGGAGGTGGAACAGGAGCGATGGACGAATCTGGATCGCACCTTGAAGCGCGAGGCCAGCGACGATGGTCGGGTGCATGTCGAACGCTTCAACGAACCCCGGCTGCAACGCCAGCGCCTGCTGCTGATGGGCCGCCTGCAACGCTTGCAGCGCCTGGGCCTGGCCGACGAGGTGCAGCCCGGCACCTGGGCCGTCCATGCCGATGCCGAAAAGACGCTGCGAGCCCTCGGCGAGCGGGGCGACATCATCCGCACCATGCAGCGGGCCATGCGCGGCGAGCCGCGCGAGCTGGCGGTGTTCGAGCCGGCAGACGATGGCCGAGCCATCCTCGGCCGCGTGGCCGCGAAGGGGCTGGCCGACGAGCTGCGCGACCGGGGCTATCTGGTCATCGACGGCGTGGACGGCAAGGCCCACTATGTCGCGCTCAATGCCCGCGACGAACTGGCGAACTACCCGACCGGCGCCGTGGTGGAAGTGAAGGGTTCGGCCGACGTGCGCGCGGCCGACCGCAGCATTGCCGCGCTGGCGAGCGATGGCCTGTACCGCACCGACCACCACTTGGCCGTCGCACAGGGGCAGGCTGCGCCCGGCCGCGACCCGCAGGAAATCGTCGCGGCCCACGTCCGCCGGCTCGAAGCCCTGCGCCGGGCCAGCATCGTGGAGCGTGTCGCCGAAGGTCTATGGAAGGTGCCGGACGACCTGCCCGAGCAGGGCCGCCGCTATGACGCGCAGCGCCTGGGCGGCGTGGCGGTGGAGTTGAAATCGCACCTGCCCATCGAGCGGCAGGCCCGCGTGGTCGGCGCCACCTGGCTCGACCAGCAGTTGATCGGCGGCGGCTCGGGCCTGGGCGACCTGGGCTTTGGTGGCGAGGCCAAGCAGGCGATGCAGCAGCGCGCCGACTTCCTGGCCGAACAGGGGCTGGCAGAGCGGCGTGGGCAGCGCGTGATCCTCGCCCGGAATCTACTGGGCACGCTGCGCAATCGGGAACTGGCGCAAGCCGCTAAGGACATTGCCGCCGATACCGGCCTGGAGCATCGGCCTGTGGGCGACGGCCAGCGTGTGGCCGGTATCTACCGGCGCAGCGTCATGCTCGCCAGTGGTCGCTACGCGATGCTGGACGACGGCGTGGGATTCAGCTTGGTGCCGTGGAGGCCGGTGATCGAACAGCGGCTGGGACAGCAGATTGCCGCCACGGTGCGCAGCGGCGGGGTGTCGTGGGAGATTGGACGACAGCGCGGACCTTCAGTCACCTAGTCATGCAGGTGATCCTCACTAAGGAATTCCTCGTCCACGCGAGAGCGCGCCGAGTCTGGCGTTGATCGCCTACGGCCGCCGGTCGTTGCGCGCATGCAAGGCGTATTCGTGGCCGATTGCCTCCAAACCTGCCATGGCGAAACGGTAAAAGTGGTCCACGACGATTTTCCGGGGCGTGCGCAGGATTACCTGTATTGGAGTGGGGGTAGGGGCGCGTCTGCCGATCTGCAGCAGCATGCACGGTGACACCACGCTGATCAGACACCGGGGCAAGGCTGGATCGCCTGCGGGAATCCCAGTGATTTCACTGAGGATATCCATGATCACCAACATCTTCGTCGGCACTTCGGATTGAAGCAGTGCTTGGATGTGTGGGGAAGGCGCAAGGATCTCAGCAGCCAAGACGGACATATGCCATCCCTCCGCACCGCCCTCTGGTTTCACCAAGTGTTCGATGAGGATTTTTAGCTTGACCGAAGCAGGTTGCCGGCTCTTGACGGCCTCCTGCAGATCGACAAGATCGACGACTCGACGGTGCGCCTCGATCAACACAGCCTGATACAGACCATTTCGGTTGCCGAAGTGATAGTTGATCGAGGCCAAGTCCACATCTGCTTCCGCAGCAATGGCCTTGTTGGTGGTGTCGGCGAAGCCTGTGGCAGCGATCAACTTGCCCGCCGCATCAAGTATTCGGGCGCGGGTTGCTTCGCCATCCGTGCGAACTGCGCGCTTGGCCTTAGTCATCTATCAACGTCCTTACGAAACAACGTGCTTGGACAGATTGTGCTTGATTCTAACATTAAATTCAATTTAAAATTGATCGCCCGCAGCCACGCAGGCATGGAAGCCACGCACTTGTAAGCACCTTTCAGGATGACGCCATGTACACGAGACTTTTGGTCCCACTTGACGGCAGCCCCACGGCCGAACTGGCCATGAACCACGCCGCCGTGCTGGCCCGCCTCAGTGGCGCCGTCATTGTCCTGTTGCACATTATCGAGGAGACGAAGCACAGCAACGGCTTCGAGCCTCCATTGGTCTACATCCAAGACGTTCGCCCACGCTTTCTGGCCGCTGGCCGGGCGCTGCTGGACGAAGCTGCCGGCCGGTTGCAGCAAGAGGGACTGGCAGTGCAGACCGTTCTGCTGGAAGCCAAGGGCGAACGGGTGTCGGAACTCATCGCGCGACAGGCCGAGGGCCACCGCTGCGAACTGATTGTTCTGGGTACACACGGTCGTCGCGGTATTGATCGGTTTTTGCTCGGCAGTGATGCGGAACAGGTCGCCCGTATCGCTCCAGTGCCCGTCATGCTTGTGCGCCATCCGCAATCCGCCGCAGCAAGCGTGGCTGCTTCGGAAGATGCAAAGGCTGCAAACCAAAATGGCTGATGCTCGCGTCGCCATTGTGGGGCTCGGACTCCTCTGCATGGTATCTGGTGCATCGGCTGAGGCGCCTTCTTGCCCTGACGGGAAAACGCCGCTCTTGTCGTCCGGGACGCGCAATCTGCGCATCGACAACGATATGTTCGGAGGGTTGGGCCAGGATCAGGGCTACTCGAACGGCTTTTTGGTGAGTTGGGTGTCGCCCAATCTGGTGAATTACGCCAACGATCCTTGTCTGCCGCTTCTCGCTCGCTGGCTGAACCGGCGCTTGGCCTGGCTGCAGCCGGACGGATTCGATGAGCAGAACATGACCATCGGGCTTGGGCAGGTGATGTACACCCCAACCGACAGGGAGCCTTCCCATCTCATCGAAAACGACCGCCCGTACGCCGGCGCGCTGATGCTGAGTCTCGGCTACAACGCCCGCCGCGGCGATGACCTGCTGACTTCGCAGGTTCGTATCGGCGTGGTGGGGCCATCGGCACATGCAAAGCAGACTCAGAGTTGGTGGCATGGCGTCATTGGCGTGGATCGTTTCAATGGTTGGGATAACCAGTTGCGCGATGAGCCTGTGCTGCAACTGATCCACGAGCGCCGCAAGCGCCTTATCCGCAACGAAAGCACGAGCGGCTGGGGCTGGGACTTGACGCGTCATTGGGGCGCGAGCCTGGGCAACTTCGCGACCTACGCAAATGTCGGTGGCGAGTGGCGTTTTGGTCTGCATCTGCCGGATGACTTCGGCACCGCGCCGTTGCGACCTGCCGGCGAAAACACCGCGCCGATGAAAGTGGCCGCTGATCGTGCGTGGAACGGGCACCTGTTCGTCGCTGCCGACGCCCGCTGGGTGCTGCATGACATCACGCTCGACGGCAACACCGTCAAATCCAGCCATAGCGTAGACAAACGTCCGTTCGTGGCCGACATCGGCTATGGCATCGCGGTCTATCACGGAAATTGGCGGATTGCGTTCGCACGTTACCACCGCACGCGCGAGTTCCGAGGCCAGAAGGAAATGCCGGTCTACGGCACGCTGACCATTGGTCGGCATTTTTGACTCCCGAATCACTGGAACACAACCATGAAGAAGCCTCTCATCCTCCTCGCTGCCGTTGTAGCAGTGGTTCTCGTCGCTGGAACTTGGTGGCATTTCAGTCACCGTGACGACGATGGCGCATTGGTGTTGCACGGTAACGTGGACATCCGGCAAATCTCGCTGGCCTTCGATGGCAGTGGCCGCGTGGCAGCCCTGCACGCCGAAGAAGGCGACCGTGTGAAAGCGGGAGCCTTGCTGGCTGTACTGGACACCCGCACGCTGGCGCTGCAGGCCGAGCAGGCACAAGCGCAAATCGGCGTTCAGCAGCAATCCCTGCTGCGCTTGCGCAACGGCGCGCGCCCGCAGGAAGTCGCGCAGGCCCGCAGCCGCGTGACCGCAGCGCAGGCCGACGCCTCCCAGGCCGAACAGGACCTCAAGCGTCTGCAGGGCATTGCAGCCAACACCCAGGGGCGCGGCGTGAGCGCGCAAGACCTGGACCGCGCCCGAAGCAATCTGCAGGTCGCCCAGGCCAAGGTCGCGGAACAACGCGAAGCCTTGCGCCTGACCGAACTGGGGCCGCGCGCGGAGGATGTGGCAGGCGCCGAGGCGCAGCTCAAGGCGGCACAGGCGCAACTGGGCTTACTGCAGCACCAGATCGCGCAAGGCGAACTCAAGGCGCCCGCCGACGCGATCGTGCGCTCTCGCCTGCTGGAGCCGGGCGACATGGCCACTCCGCAGCGGCCCGTCTTTGCCCTGGCGTTGATGCAGCCGAAGTGGGTACGCGTCTACGTCAGCGAACCTGACCTGGGCCGGGTGAAACCTGGCATGGCGGCACGGATCGTCACCGACGGCCAGCCGGACAAGTCCATCAAAGGCAAGGTCGGCTACATCTCGTCGGTGGCCGAGTTCACGCCCAAATCGGTCCAGACCGAGGAATTGCGCACCAGCCTGGTCTATGAGGTGCGCGTACTGGCCGAGGACCCGGAGGACGTGCTGCGCTTGGGGCAGCCTGCCACGGTCCACATGGCGACCGGCACCGGACAATGAGCGACAAGGACACGACGGTCAACGCCGAAGGCTTGCGCAAGACCTTCGAGGCGCCGGGCGGTGGCTCGCTGCACGCGGTCAATGACGTGTCGTTGACGATGCGGGCCGGAGAGCTGACGGCCTTGGTCGGCCCGGACGGCGCCGGCAAGACCACCCTGCTGCGCATGATGGCCGGACTGCTCAAACCCGACGCCGGCCGCCTGCAGGTACTCGGCATCGACGTGTCGGCCGATCCGCAGGCGGTGCAGGACCGCATCAGCTACATGCCACAGCGCTTCGGGCTGTACGAGGACCTGAGTGTGCAGGAAAACCTGGATCTGTACGCCGACCTGCACGGCGTGCCGCAGGAGGTGCGTCGCGAGCGCTACGCGCGCATGCTGGAGATGACCGACCTGACGCGCTTCACCGACCGTCCGGCCGGCAAGTTGTCCGGCGGTATGAAGCAGAAGCTCGGTCTGGCCTGCACCCTGGTTCGCTCGCCGGACCTGTTGCTGCTCGATGAGCCCAGCGTTGGCGTCGATCCGCTTTCGCGCAGAGACCTGTGGAAGATCGTGCAGCAACTGGTCGATGACGAGAACCTGAGCGTGATCGTCAGCACAGCGTACATGGACGAGGCCGAACGCTGCGCCCAGGTGTTCGTAGTGCACGAGGGGCGGCTGCTGGCCGAGGGTACGCCTCATGCCTTGCGCGAGCGCGCCCGCGGCCTGACCTTCGTGGCCACGCCGCCAGCCGGCACGCCCGCGCGCGACCTGCAGGCGCGGCTGATCGATGCCAGCGCGCTGATCGTCGATGCGGTGCCCAAGGGCGGTGCGGTGTGGTTCATCCGCCAGCCCCAGGCGCAGGATCGGGCGCTCGATGAAGTGCTTGGCGATATCGACCGCGAGCCGCGCGAGGAAGCACTCGAAGATGCTTTCATGATGATGCTGCGCGAGCACCAGGCCAGGGACGAGGCACAACCAGCCACCGAATTGCCTGCGGAGCCTGAGCGAGCGGCCACGAACGGTGACGCGGACAAGCCGGTGATCGTGGTGCGTGACCTAGTGCGCAAGTTCGGCGACTTCATCGCGGTCGCCAGCACGTCCTTCGACGTGGCGCGCGGCGAAATCTTCGGCCTGCTGGGGCCCAACGGCGCGGGCAAGACCACTACCTTCCGCATGCTGTGCGGCCTGCTGCCAGCCACCAGCGGTCATCTGGAGGTGGTGGGCCTGAACCTGCGCACGGCGCGCGCCCAAGCCCGCGCGCGCATCGGCTACGTGTCGCAGAAGTTCGCCCTGTACGGTGGCCTGACGGTGCGCCAGAACCTGGAATTCTTCGGCGGCGCCTATGGGCTGCGCGGGAAAACGCTGCACAAGCGCGTGGCCGCCATGACCGAGCAGTTCGGCCTGGAGCCCGCGGCCATGAGCGGCGTGCTGCCCGGCGGCTACAAGCAGCGCCTGGCAATGGCGGCCGGGCTGCTGCACGAGCCGGAAATCCTGTTCCTGGACGAACCCACCAGCGGTATCGACCCGCTGGCGCGGCGCGCCTTCTGGCGCACCATCACCGCGCTCGCCCAGAACGGGGTCACCGTGATCATCACAACGCACTTCATGGAAGAAGCGGAGTACTGCGACCGCATCGCCATCCAGGACGCCGGCAAGGTGCTGGCGCTGGGCACGCCGCAGGAGGTCCGCGAGCAGGCGGGCAGCGACGGCGGCACCGACATGAACAGTGCCTTCATCGCCATCGTCGAACACGGCCGTGCCGAGAGCCGGCGCGGGCACACAGGAGCCAGCGAATGAAAGCCTCGGGATTCATCGGCCGGTTTGTCGCCCTGGTGCGCAAGGAGGTCCGCCAGATGCTGCGCGACCGCAGCAACCTGGCGGTGGGCCTGCTGCTGCCGTCCATGCTGATCCTGTTGTTCGGCTATGGCCTGTCGTTCGACGTGAAGAACGCGCCGGTTGCGGTGGTCATGGAAGACAGCTCGCCCACCGCGCGCGAAGTGATGGACGGCCTGCAGGGCTCGACGTATCTCTCGCCGCGCTGGACGGCCAGCATGGCCGAGGCCGAGACGCTGCTGCGCGCCGGCGAAGTCGATGCCATCGTGCGCATACCCATGGACTTTTCCCGGCGCCTGGCCGCCGGAGACGCCCACATCCAACTCGTGCTCAACGGCGTGGATTCCACCACCGCCTCGGCGGTAGAGGGCTATGTGGGCGGCGCCGTCAGCTCCTGGGCGCAGCGCCAGGCCGATCGCGCGGGCGGCAAGCCGTCCGGCAGCGGCAGCGTGGACGTGGTGCAGCGCATGTGGTTCAACGAGGCTGGCGTCAGTACCTGGTACCTGGTGCCGGGCCTGATCGTGCTGGTGCTGACCCTGATCGGCGCCTTCCTGACCTCGCTACTGATCGCCCGCGAGTGGGAGCGCGGCACCCTGGAGTCGCTGTTCGTCACCCCGGTGCGGCCGATGGAGCTGGTGCTGGCCAAGCTGACGCCCTACCTCGGCGTGGGCGCCGTCAACATCGTTCTATGCCTGCTGGCAGCCCGATTCCTGTTCGAGGTTCCTATCCGCGGCTCGCTGTGGGTCATCGTTGTGGCCTCCATGCTGTACCTCGCGGTATCGCTGCTGCTGGGACTGTTCATATCGGGCAGAACACGCAATCAGTTCCAGGCCAGCCAGTTGGCGCTCCTGATCAGCTTCATGCCCGCCATGATGCTTTCGGGTTTCATCTTCGACCTGCGCAATGTGCCGGTGGTGATCCAGGTGGTCAGCCATCTGCTGCCCGCCACGCATTTCATGGGCCTCGTCAAGACCTTGTTCCTGGCCGGCGACCACTGGCCCGGCATTCTGCGCGGCCTGGGCGTGCTGTTCCTGTATGCCGTCGTGCTGACCTACGCCACACAGCGCACCCTGCGCAAGACCCTGGACTGACGCCCATGGATTCCTTCATTTCCACGCTCGCGCGAATCGCGGCTCTGGCCAAAAAAGAAATCCTGGCGATGCTCAGCGAGCCGACCAGCCGTGTGATTCTGATTGTGCCCGCGCTACTGCAGGCGCTGCTGTTCGGCTATGGCGCCACCTACGATCTCAAGCACGTGCCCTATGCAGTGCTCGACCAGAGCCGCAGCGCGGCGTCGGTCGAGTTGCTGGCCCGGCTGGACGGCACAGGCGTGTTCGAGCGCGAAGCCACGCTGAATTCGCCGCGGCAGATCGCCGAGGTGATCGACAACGAGCAGGTGCTGCTGGTACTCAGCATCCCGTCCGACTTCGAGCAGCGTCTGAATGCAGGCCAGCGCGCACCGCTGCAAGTCATCCTCGATGGGCGCAACTCCTCCACCGCCGGCGCGGCTGCGGGGTATGTCGGCTCCATCGTGGGCGACTACAACGCATCGCTGGGGGGGGGGCAAGGCATCACCATTGACCGGCGCGCTTGGTACAACCCCAATTTGGAATCGCGCTGGAACATGATGCCAGGGCTGATCGCAGCGTTGAGCATGCTGCAGACGCTGCTGATCGCCGCGTTATCGGTGGCGCGAGAGCGCGAGCAAGGCACCTTCGACCAGTTGCTGGTGACGCCGCTCACCCCCATGCAGATCCTCATTGGCAAGGCGGTACCAGCGGTGCTCATCGGCTTGCTGCAGTCCACCATCATCTTCCTCATCATCCGCTTCTGGTTCCAGATACCGATGAATGGCTCGGTCGGGCTGCTCTATCTGGGATTGCTCACCTTCACCATCGCGGCCGTGGGCGTAGGACTGTCGATCTCCGCGCTGTCGCTGACCATGCAGCAGGCGATGCTCTACACCTTCCTGCTGATCATGCCGCTGATGCTGCTGTCCGGCCTGCTCACGCCCGTGCGCAACATGCCGGAGGTGCTGCAGATCGGCACTTACGTCAATCCGCTGCGCTTTGGCATGAGCATCGTGCGCCGCGTCTATCTCGAAGGCGCTGGCCTGGCTGACGTCGGGTTCGAATTCATTCCATTGCTGGTGTTGGCTGCCGTCACGCTGCCCTTGGCTGCTTGGCTGTTCCGCAACCGTCTCTCCTGAACATGGGTACTCGTATGCACGACCACCACCGTCCTCACTTTCCGCCGCGCATCGGCCTAGCCTGCTGCGCTTTGGTGCTTGCGCTGGCCGGTTGCGCCGCAGGACCGGATTTCGTCCGGCCCACCCCGGCTGCTCCCGACGACTGGACGAGCTGGCGCAGTGCGGATGATTCGCTGCGCACGCTGACCGGTACCGGGCAGGCGCTCCCCGCGCAATGGTGGCAGGTGTTCGGCGACCCCCTGCTCGACCGCCTGGAGCAACGTGCTTTCGCCGCGAGCCCGGACCTGCAGACCGCTGCGCTGCATTTCGCCCAGTCCCGCATGCAGCGCAGCACGGTGGCCGCGCAACGCGGGCCAGAGGTTGGCGTTAGCGGCGGCGTGAACCGCCAGCGTCAGAGCGAATACGGCGCCGGCACGCGCATGGCCGATGCCATCGGCGGAGACCGCGAGACCCTAGCCAAGGTGCTGAGCGAGCCGTTCACGCTCTACCAGGCCGGCTTCGATGCGTCGTGGGAGCTGGACCTGTGGGGCCGCGTGCGCCGCTCCATCGAGGCCGCCGACGCCGATGTGGCTACCCAGGCGGCGCTGCTCGACCTGGCCCGCCTGAGCCTGGCCAGCGACGTGGCTCGCAACTATCTCGAGCTGCGCGTCACCCAGCGCCAGATCCGTCTGGCGCGCGAGGACATCGCCGCGCTGGAGGACCGGCTCGCAATACTGGAAGCGCGCGTGCAGGGCGGCGTCATCGACCATCTGAGCCTGGAGCAACAGCGCGCCGAGTTGGCCGGCGTCAAGGCGCAGCTGCCCCCCCTGCTGGCCCAGGAAGGCACCAGCATCAACCAGATTGCTTTGCTGTTGGGCGAGCGACCCGGAGCATTGCGCGATGAGCTGGCGCCCTTGGCCGGCGAAGGCAAGGTGGCACTCCCGGATCTGGCGCTTGGGCTGCCGTCGGAAGTCGCGCTGCGCCGGCCGGACATTCGCGCAGCCGAAGCCCGCCTGCACCGCGCGACTGCCAGCATAGGTGTTGCACGCGCGGACCTGTATCCCAGCATCCGCTTGGGCGCCCGCTTCGGCTACGAGTCCTATCTGAGCGGCGAATTCTCCGATTGGGGAAGCCGTACCTGGTCGGTCGGGCCGAGCCTGAACCTGCCGCTATTCGATCGCGGCCGGCGCAAGAGCGTGGTGCAACTGCGCGAGTTGGAGCAGCAGGAAGCCGCCGTGAATTTCCAGCAGACGGTGCTCAAAGCGTGGCAGGAAATTGATGATGCCCTGAGCGCCTACACGGCCGAGCAGCAGCAAGTGGCGCAACTCGAATCCCGTGTGCGAAGCGCCAGGGATGCCTACGGGCTGGCGCAGGCACGCTACGAGGGCGGCGCCGCCGACTTCCTCGTCGTACTCGACAGCCAGCGCAGCTATCTACAGGCACGCCGCGATCTGGCGGCCAGCGAAGGGCGGGTGGATACCCGCTTCGTAATGGTGAACAAGGCCCTGGGCAATATTCCTGTCTTCTCTGATCAACAGGAAGTCCCCGGCCAGCACGTTACCGAGAAAGACTGATCGCTACGCATGTCTTGTTGTTGGCCGGGCTTGGGGCGTGTCACCGGTTCAAAGTTCGCGTAATGGCATCCATGTTCAATGAATCACTTGCATGAAAACATTCTGGAGTCGCCTCGCTATGGTCTTCCTTGGCATCGTCATCGTCGCCGTTATTGGCGTCTTTGCCTATTCGCGGCATCCCGTGTTCGGGAAGTTGCCCAGCGGCGAGCGGTTGGCGCGCATCGAGCATTCGCCCAACCATGCCGATGGCGTGTTCCAGAACCAGATCGACACGCCGGCGCGCACGTCGGATCAATCCGATTTGTCGATGGTGATGGATACGGTCTTCGGGAAGAATGGCCAGTCGCGCCCGCCGGGCCCCATCCCCGCCATCAAAACCGACCTCAAGGCGCTCGATCCCGCGCACGATCTCGTGGTCTGGCTGGGGCATTCCTCCTACTTCGTGCAACTGGGTGGCAAGCGCATCCTGATCGATCCGGTTTTCAGCGCCCATGCCGCGCCCATACCCGGTGTGAACAGGGCCTTCGAAGGCACCAGCATCTACGGGGCAGTTGACATGCCCGAGATCGATGCGCTGCTGATCAGCCACGACCACTACGACCATCTGGACTACCCGAGCATCCAGGCCCTCCAGCCCAAGATCCGGCAGGTGATCGTGGGGCTGGGCGCGGGGGCGCATTTCGAGGCCTGGGGCTACGACATGGGTATCGTGCGCGAGGCCGACTGGGGCGAGGCCATCGAACTGGCGCGCGGACTGCAAATCCATATCACTCCTGCCCGACATTTCTCCGGTCGCACCATAACCCGCAACAAGTCGCTGTGGGTTGGCTTCGCGTTGGTAACCCCTGAGCGTCGCATCTTCTTCAGCGGCGACACGGGCTATGCACCTCACTTCGCAGAGATCGGCCTGCGGCTCGGCCCGTTCGATTGGGAAGCGCTCGACATGGGCCAATACGACTCGCACTGGACGAACGTCCACATGACCCCCGAGCAGGCCGCACAGGCGGCCGAGGAATTGCGGACGAAGGTATTGACCCCCGGCCATGTTGGCCGCTTTTCCATCGCCCGCCACAACTGGGACGATCCGTTCAAGCGCATAACGGCCGCCAGCCAGGGACGCTCCTATGCGCTGTGGACACCGGAAATCGGCCACCCCATCCATCTGGATGGCCGCGAGCAGTCGTTCACGGCTTGGTGGGAGAACGGCGCATTAAACGCACAGAACCAGCTTGCTGATGAAGTCATGGCGAAATAGGGAAAGCAATCCAAGGTACGACGGGTCGAGCAGTGCCTGACTGCTCCACAACCATCCTTCTTGAACAGAGGTACTCGTATGCACGACTTCCATCATCCTCGCTTTCCATCGCTCGGAAGGGAATGCAACGAAATGATCCATCAGGCTAACGGTCCTGCGGCCGTGCAAAGCACATGATGATGCACTGAGTGGAGGACAGAAGGCATGGAGCTTCGACATCTACGCTGCTTTTTGGCCGTGGCCGAAGAACTCCATTTCGCCCGTGCGGCAGAGAAGTTGCACATTGAGCAGTCACCGTTGTCGCGAGCCATCAAGGAGTTGGAGGAGGAACTGGGCGTAGTGCTATTCGCTCGCACCACGCGCAGCACACGGTTGACACGAGCCGGAAAACTGTTCTTGGAGCACGTGCGGCGCGTCTTCGCTGCGCTGGAACAGGCGCGAGACAGCGTGAAAGCAGCGGCGAATGGCTTTCATGGGCAGTTGCGCGTGGCCTTGTCCGACGGCATCACGCCGTCGCGCCTGCCGGCTTTGCTGGCGCTGTGCCGCCAGGAAGAGCCCGAAGTTGAACTCCGGTTTTTCGAAGTGACATTGTCCCAGCAGATCAAGGGCCTGCATGACGACATGTATGACGTGGGTTTTGCCCAGTCCGAAGAAGTGGGTGACGGCATCGTCGCCATGCCTGCTTGGAGCGATGCACTCATGGTGGCGGTGCCAGCACGGCATCCGTTGCTGGCCCACAAGCGCATCCCTTTGGATGAACTGTTGCGCTATCCCCTGGTTCTGTGCGATCCGCAAGTCTGCGAAGGCCATGCCAAACACGTTGATCGGGTGCTGCGCCGGGCGGATATGGAGCCGCTGATCGCGGAACGGGTTGCTACGTGCGATCTGATGATGGCGCTGGTATCTGCTGGCTTCGCACTCGGGCTGGCAGGCGCGGCACATATTGCCGCCAGCCGTGAACCCGGTGTAGTGGCTCGACCACTGGCGTCACGGGTGCCCCCGCTGACGACCTACCTGCTGCGTCTCGAAGGTGAATCGTCGGACGTGTTGGCACGCTTCGTTGAGCGCGTACAGGCCATCGAATCGCCGGAATCCCCCAGGCCCATATCGGGCCACCATCCCAATCCACCGGAGGACCTTACGCCATGAAGAAGATCATTCCGTTCTTGCTCGTGGCCGCGTTGACCGCTTGCAGCCCGTCTGAAACACCACAGAAGCCGGCTGACGCTGCGGCCAACATCCCGACGGTGGAAGAACTGGCGACCAACCCCGAACGACTCAAGGAGCTACGCCAGCAGTGCAAGACCGACCGCCCAAAGCTAGGCGACGTGTTGTGCAATCGGGTGGCCGAGGCCACCCGCAAGCGGTTCTATGGCGACGGCGAAACGCCCTACACGCCGCCGAAGGAATCGCCCAAGTTCTAACCGTTGGCGGCTCGCCGCCTCGCCTTCATCTTTCTGTTCGACACGCCGCAATGCGCCTTCGCTTGCGGCGTTTTTCTTTGGCTCGCCGCCGCGCGGATTCTGTCTTTTTGCTCGACTTTTCTGCTTGAAACGGTCTTTGACCGGCACTGACCCGGCACCGATCCTGACGCCTGCGGCACGTCCTTGTGCCGCTTTTTCCATGAGGAATCAGCGCAGGAGAAATCGGAGGCCAGGTCATGCAAGGGACGAACGTGCTGTTCGGTCAGATCGCCGTGGTATTCGGCATCGTGATCGCCGGAGTGTGGGGCGCCACACAATGGACAGCAGCGGCCCTTGGCTACCAACTACGCCTTGGCTCGCCCTGGTTCGACTTCCTTGGTACGTCGATCTACCACCCGTGGAAGCTCTTTGAGTGGTGGTTCTTCTTCGGCGCCTATGCGCCGGAAGTCTTCGACACCGGCGGCGCCATTGCCGGCGCCAGCGGCATGGTCGCCGTGGGCGTTGCCATCGCTATGTCGGTCTGGCGCTCGCGCCAAGCGCGCCTGGTCACGACCTATGGCTCTGCGCGCTGGGCGAACGCACAGGACATTCGCAAGGCGGGACTCACGCAAGCGGCCGGCGTGTTCCTCGGCCAGCACGATCGCCAGTACCTGCGCCATGAAGGCCCGGAACACGTCCTGACCTTCGCACCCACGCGCTCCGGCAAGGGCGTGGGCCTTGTCGTTCCTACGCTGCTGTCCTGGCCGTCATCCGCCGTCATCCACGACATCAAGGGCGAGAACTGGCAGATCACCGCCGGTTGGCGCAGCCGATTCAGCCACTGCCTGCTGTTCAACCCGACCGATGCGAAGTCGGCGGCCTACAACCCGCTGCTGGAAGTGCGGCGCGGCGCGCATGAAGTGCGCGACGTGCAGAACATCGCGGACATTCTGGTCGATCCCGAAGGTGCGCTGGAGAAGCGAAACCATTGGGAGAAGACCAGCCACGCGCTGCTGGTCGGGGCCATCCTGCATGTGCTCTACGCGGGCGAAGACAAGACGCTGCGCGGCGTCGCCAACTTCCTGTCCGATCCGGCCAGCCCGTTCGAGCTGACCTTGCATCGGATGATGACCACGCCGCACCTTGGCGATGGCCCGCATCCGGTAGTGGCCTCCGCTGCGCGCGAAGTGCTCAACAAGTCGGACAACGAGCGTTCCGGCGTGTTGAGCACCGCCATGTCGTTCCTCGGCCTGTACCGCGACCCGACCGTGGCCGAAGTCACCTCGCGCTGCGACTGGCGCATCGCTGACCTGATCGCTGCCGAGCATCCGGTGTCGCTGTACCTGGTGGTGCCGCCTTCGGACATTTCGCGGACGAAGCCGCTCATTCGCCTGATCCTCAACCAGATCGGGCGGCGCCTCACCGAGTCGCTCGATGGCTCCGATGGCATCGCACGCCGCCACAAGCTGTTGCTGATGCTCGATGAGTTTCCGGCCCTGGGTCGGCTCGACTTCTTCGAGACGGCGCTGGCCTTCATGGCGGGCTACGGCATCCGCAGCTTCCTCATCGCGCAGTCGCTCAACCAGATCGACAAGGCGTATGGGCAAAACCACTCCATCCTCGACAACTGCCATGTGCGCGTGACGTTCGCCACGAACGACGAGCGCACCGCCAAACGGATCTCCGAGACGCTGGGCACGGCCACCGAGCTGCGCGCCCAGCGCAACTACGCCGGCCACCGGCTCGCGCCGTGGCTGGGCCACCTGATGGTGTCGCGCCAGGAAACCGCACGCCCGCTGCTGACGCCGGGCGAAGTCATGCAGCTTCCGCCGGACGATGCCGTAGTGATGGTGTCCAGCGTGGCACCGATCAAGGCGAAGAAGCTGCGCTACTACGCGGACGCCAATTTCAAGCGCCGCGTGCTGCCGCCGCCCACGCTGGCCGATGGGCAGTACGCCGACGCGCCGCCGTCGCGGCCCGACGACTGGAGCGGGCTGGCTATTCCGTCCGTGCCCGCTGCACCTGCCACGGCTTCTGCCGATGGCCTGGAGAACTTGGGTTCGGCCGACGACGGCGGCCCGCGCCGTCAGCCCGAACTCTCCGAAACCGTCGCCTACGACCCCGAGCTGGCCGCTCCCGCAGCCGACCTTGGGTTGCTCGATGACGACGACGACCTGCCGCTTCCCCTCCCGCGCCAGCTCGATCCAGCCATGCAGCGCACGGCCCGGCTGGCATCGCTGAACCCCAACGACGGAATCGAGCTATGAGCCACTACCGCCTGAATCTCTTTATCCAGCCCGAGCACGCCAAGCGGCTCGACGAGATTGCCACCAAGAAAGGCGTGTCCAAATCGTCCATCGTCGCGGCGGCGCTCGCATCGTGGCTGTCGCCCGATGCCGCCGACCAGCGCGAGGCGGCCATCGCCAAGCGGCTGGATCGCTTGTCGCGCCAGGCCGAGCGCGTGGAGCGCGACCAGAACATCCAGATCGAAACGCTGGCGCTGTTCATCCGCTACTACCTGACCGTGAGCACCCCGGTTCCCGAAGCGCATCAGGAGGCCGCCCGCGCTCAGGGCAAGGCGCGCTTCGAGCAGTTCGTAGAGCAGTTGGGCCGCCATCTGCTGCGCGGGCGAAGCCTGGTGCGTGACGTGGTGGAGGAACTGCACCCTGACCCGATGCGAATGGATGACGCGGCGGCGACGGCCGAAGCGCGGGAGCGTGCGTCATGAGCGCCGTGCCTCAGTTCCCGCCCGAGCCGCGTTCACCCGCTGCGGCTTCGATGGATCGCCGCATCCAGATGCTGCGCACGGCAATGGGGCCGCTGATTGCCGCCGCGCTGGAAGACCCGGACGTGGTGGAAGTCATGCTCAACCCGGATCGCACCCTTTGGGTGGATCGGCTTTCTTCGGGCCGTGCGCCAATGGGCGTGGAACTGCCCGAGGCCGATGGCGAACGGATCATCCGCCTCGTCGCGGCCCATGTCGGCGCGGAAGTGCATCGTGGTCAGCCGCTCCTGTCCGCCGAGCTGCCCGAAACCGGCGAACGCTTCGAGGGCATCCTGCCGCCGGCAGCGCCGGGGCCAGCCTTCGCACTGCGCAAGCGCGCCATCGGCGTGATCCCGCTGGAGCGGTACGTCATCGACCGAATGATGACCAGCGCCCAGGCGGACTTTCTGATGCGGGCTGTGCGCGAGCGGCAGAACATCCTGATCGCCGGGGCCACCAGCAGCGGCAAGACCACGCTCGCCAATGCGCTGCTGGCAGAAATCGCCGCCACGGGCGACCGCGTGCTGGTGCTCGAAGACACGGTGGAGCTGCAATGCGCGGCCCGCGACCACGTTCCGCTGCGCACGCGGCAAGGCGTGGTGTCCATGACCGAGCTGGTGCGCTCGTCCATGCGCCTGCGCCCAGATCGCGTCGTCGTGGGCGAGGTGCGCGGCGCCGAGGCGCTGGATCTCATCAAGGTCTGGGGCACCGGCCATCCGGGCGGCATCGCCACGATCCATGCCGGCTCCGCGCTGGGCGCGCTGCTGCGCATGG
>Ga0308164_10000454_pt1 | contig 70863 bp, 54 predicted proteins | sample PhyTR2_FD_201031 | JGI IMG/M metagenome (GOLD analysis project Ga0308164, IMG submission 201031) | Phyllosphere microbial communities from UC Gill Tract Community Farm, Albany, California, United States - DLSLT.R2 | ecosystem: Host-associated > Plants > Phyllosphere > Unclassified | place: USA... | reverse complement strand
TCAAGGATATGAAGATCGGTACCCGGTTGGGGCTGTGCTTTGGGGCAGTGCTGCTGATGATGGCCGTGCAGGCGCTGATTTCGGTGACGCAGATCGGCGGTATCGGCGAACGCAGCCAGCAGATCGTGCACCAGGACATGGTCAAGGCCGACGCCGTGGCGCTGATCGATGCCACCACCCGCAGCAATGCGCGCTACACGATGGAACTGTTCATGGACCCCGACGCCGCCTATGCGGGCGGCGTGCGCGCCAAGATCGAGGCGAATAAAAAAATCATTACCGATGCCGTGGCCGTGCTCGACCGGCTGATCTACCGCCCCGAAGGCAAGAGCTTGCTGGCGCAGTTCAAGACTGACCGCGCCCGGTACGTGCAGTCGTTTTCCAGCGTCAGCGCGCTGCTGGCCGAGGGCAAGCGCGACGAAGCGAGCGCCGCGCTGATCGGCACCACGCTGCCGGCGCTCGACGCCTTGCAGACCACCATCGGCGGGCTGGCCACGCTGCAAAAAGACCTTGCCCGCGACGCCATGACCGATATCGGCGCCCGTGTCGACGCCACCCGCTTTACCGCTCTGCTGCTGTGCGTGCTGGCACTGGGCTGCGGCGCCACCGGCGCCTGGCTGATCACGCGCTCGGTCACCCGGCCCATCGTGCAGGCGGTAAGCCTGGCCGAGGCCGTGGCAGCGGGCGACCTGCGCACGCGTCCCTACCAGGCCACGCGCGACGAACCCGGCCAGCTGCTGCAGGCGCTGCATGCCATGAGCGGCAGCCTGCAGCAGATCGTCAGCCGCGTGCGCGGCGGCACCGAAACGATAGCCTCGGCGTCGAGCCAGATCGCCAGCGGCAACCAGGACCTGTCGGCGCGCACCGAGCAGCAGGCCAGCGTGCTGGAAGAAACCGCGTCGTCGATGGAGGAGCTGACGTCCACCGTCCGGCACAACGCCGACAATGCCCAGGACGCACGTCAAAAAGCGGTGCATGCTTCGGACGTGGCGGTGCGCGGCGGCGCCGTGGTCGCGAGCGTGGTGGACACCATGCAGGCAATCCGCGTTTCGTCGGGCAAGGTGGCGGACATCATCAGCGTGATCGACAGCATCGCATTTCAGACCAATATCCTGGCCCTGAACGCGGCCGTGGAAGCGGCGCGCGCAGGCGAACAGGGCCGCGGCTTTGCGGTGGTGGCCACCGAGGTGCGCAACCTGGCGCACCGCTCGGCTGCCGCCGCCAAGGAAATCACCGTGCTGATCAACACCTCGGTGCAGCAGGTCAGCACCGGCAGCGAGCTGGTGGAGCAAGCCGGGCAGACCATGGCGGAAGTGGTGGACAGCATCCGCAGCGTGACCACCATCATGGCCGACATTGCCGCCGCCAGCGCCGAACAGGGGCAGGGCATCGAGCAGATCAACCAGGCCGTGACCGAAATGGACACCGTCACCCAGCAAAACGCCGCGCTGGTGGAAGAGGCGGCGGCCGCTGCCGAATCGATGCAGGACCAGGCGCGCGAACTGGCGCAGATGGTCAGCCAGTTCCAGCTCGATGACGGTGGCCGAACGCCAGCTCGGCCATCGGCGCGGGCCGCAGCGCGCCCGCGCGTGGGGTTGCCGGCCTGACCGAGACGACGCCGGGCAGCAGGCTGCACCGGAAGCGCCACCCGGTCCTCATTGCAAGGCTGTCGCGTCTCCTGCTACCGCCGGCCTGGCGGCGCGCCGGCAGCGCTCCGAACAGTACTTCACGTGTTCCCAGTCACGCGCCCATTTCTTGCGCCAGGTAAAAGGCAGCAGGCAATGGGCGCACATCTTGGACGGCAGCTGGGATTTCTTGCGCATTTTGGTCATGCGGCCGCCTCCCTCAGGTGCCTGGCGTGAGTTCCTTCTGCAGGAACTTTTCCAGTCCTTCCAGCGATTTGCCCTTGGTCTCGGGCAGGCAGGTTGCGACAAAGATCAGCGACAGTACATTGATGCCGGCAAATACGAAGAACGTCGCGCTGCCGAACTGGGCCATCGCTGCCGGAAACAGCAGCGCCACCAGGCCGTTGAACACCCACTGGCACGCGACGGCGGTGCCGGTGAGCACGCCGCGCAAGTGCATTGGGAACAGTTCCGACATCAGCAGCCAGTACACGGGTGAAATCAGCATCTGCATGAACAGCAGGAAGCACAGGATGCAGGCCAGCGCGGCATAACTTTTCAGCAGGCCTTCAGGCATGAACAGCAGCACCGCGCCCAGCGCAGCCTGGGTGGCGATCACGAAACCGAGGCCGGTCATCAGCATGGCCCGCCGTCCGTGCTTGCCGATCAGCCAGATGCCGATGAACGTGGCGATCAGCGCCACCACGCCGTTGCCGATGGTGGCCGTCAATGCGGCATTGGTGCCGAGGCCGGTGGATTTGAGGATGATCGGCGTGAAATACATGAACGCATTTACGCCTGTAAACTGGGCCACGAAACCGAGGCCGATGCCGATCCACAGCAGCTTGCGGATCCACGGCGTGCCGAGCACGGCAGACCAGCCCACCTGTTCGTGTTCGATTTTGTTGAGCTTGACCATCTCGGCCAGCTCCAGCTCGATTTGCTTGTCGCTGGAGCGGATTTGCTCGAGCACGGCGCGCGCTTCCTTCATGCGGTTTTTGCTGGCCAGCCAGCGCGGCGACGCGGGCACGAACAACATGCCCAGTCCCAGCAGGATGGCCGGTACGGCGGCAATTGCCAGCATGTACCGCCACACGTGGGGCGAGCCGGAAAAATGCGCGAGCGCGGCATTGAGGATATACGCGATCAACTGGCCGCTGACGATCATCAACTCGTTCTGGCTAACCAGCCGCGCGCGCCGGCTCGGTCCCGCCATCTCGGCAATGAACACCGGCACCGTTGACGACGCACCGCCCACGGCCAGCCCCAGCACGAAACGCATCGCGACCATCACCGCCACCGACGGCGCCAGTGTCGTGCCGAGCACGCCGATCAGGAACACCAGAGCCAGGCCCATCAACGTGGTGCGGCGACCATATCTGTCCGACAGCGATCCGGCCATCAACGAGCCGATGGCCGCGCCAAACACCAGCGCCGACGTGACGATGCCCTCGGTCACGGGCGTCAGGCCAAGACCGCCAGCTTCGATCGGCGTACTCATGAAAGGCAGCGCGCCCGAAATCACGCCGGTGTCGTAGCCGAAGGCCAGCGCACCCATGGTCGCGGCAATGGCAACCTTGAAAACGAAGCGGCTTTCCTTGGTGTCGGGCGGAGGCGTTGTGGGCGCGGGGGCGGCGGGTATGGCCATGAAAATCTTTCTGGGAAATGGTTTCTCAGAATAAATGAGATTCGCGGCGGTTAGTGTTCGCCACCATACATACGACGCCATCGGACCCGGTACACTGGTTTGTTTCAAGATGACTGGCGAGGTGGGGAATGCGGTACATGGATTTTAGCTCGTGGCAGGCGGCGATGACCACCATTGTCGGACTGGCGCTATTTACCTTGCTGGGCGTGGGCATCCGCATCCTGGTGATGCAGACCGTTCAGCAGCGCCGCGAGCGCATGAATCGCCAGATCAACGAGCGCGTGAAAACCCTGATGGCGGCGTACCGCACGCTGGGCGGTTCGTTCACCGGCCAGCTGACGGTCGATCCCACCCACCTGCGCGACCTGCGCGACCGCGCCCAGCCGGCAGCGCCACCGGACATTGTCGTCGCCAGCTCCGACCGTTCGCGCCGCATCCGCGATGCGGTCGAGGCGGCGCTGGCCGACATTCTGCTGCTCGGCACGGAAGAGCACTGCCGGCTGGCGGGACAGGCAGCGGCCGACCTGGCGGCGGGCCGGCCGATCCACACGGCCGAACTGGTGGTCAGCCTGCGCAGCTTTATCCGCAACGCGCTCGACCTGGGACCGATCCCGGCGGACGTCGTGATCCCGCTGCAGGGTCCCACCCGCACCCAAGGCGCTGCAGGACGGGGCAAGGAAGACGGGGGCAAGCCGGGCAATGGTGGTGGCGGTAACAACGAAGGTGGCGGCGGAATGGCGATCGGACTGGGAATGGGCACGGCGCACGGAGCGGATGCCGGGCCGCCCCATGCAAGTTGAGAAAAACTGAAAACGCCGGATGGCGCTCCCTTCTATGCTCCCCGCAACTCCCCGTACAACGCCAGGTACTCCTGGCTCAGCTTGTGATTGCGGTCGAGATGGATCATCGGCAGATTGCGTTCGTGCGATTCGCGGATGCGGATCGAGCTCGACAGCTTATTGGCAAACACCGGCAAGCCTTCTTCCGTCAGCTGCTCGACCATCCGCTGCGGCAGGTTGGCGCGCGGCTGGAACTGGTTCACCACGATGCCCTCGATGGCTAGGTCGGCATTATGGTCGGCCTTGATTTCCTTGATGTTGTTGATCAGCGTGTACAAGGCCTGACGTGAAAAATCGTCGCAGTCGAACGGAATCAGGCAGCTGTCCGCGCCAATTAACGCGGCCTGGCTGAAGAAGTTATAGGCGGGCGGGGTGTCGATAAAGATTTCGTCGTATTCCTTGCCCAGCTCGCGCAGCAAATCGCGCAGCTTGTAAATCTTGTTGCGCGATTCCAGCTTCGATTGCAGGTCGCCGAGGTCCGGGTGGGCGACGATAATCGACAGGTTGTCGAACGGCGTCGGATGCACATAGTAGCTGGCCGGCTGGGCAAACTGGCTAAAGCTCAGCACTTGCTCGAAGTAGTCCCCGAGCGTGGGCTTGGCTTCATGGGCCGCCGCCCCCAGTACGTAGCGGCTGGAATTGCATTGCGGATCGATGTCGATCAGGAGCGTGCGTTTGCCTTCGCTGGCAGCAATCGCTGCCAGGTTCACCGCGATGGTGGATTTGCCCACACCACCTTTTTGATTGAAGATCACCCGTTTCATAGTTCGCCCATGCAATGATGAAAATACAACCATTCTAGTTGAAGTGGTGCGGGCCAACGATACAAAGATCGGGTATTGCCAAAACAAAAACGCCACCCGAAGGTGGCGTTTGCTGAATTCTTGGTGGCCCGGGGCGGAATCGAACCACCGACACAAGGATTTTCAATCCTCTGCTCTACCAACTGAGCTACCAGGCCAAGGCGCGCAATTGTAGCAGCGATTTTTTGAAACGCCAAATTTTTCCTCATGATACTACTTTCTTGACATCGATAATTATCAAGGTATACATTGATTTAATTGAAATGTAGACAGGAAATTGGGGCATGAGCAAAATCGGCAACAAGCGGGCGGTGCGCTGGATGACGGCGCTGGCGGTGGCCGGTGCGGCGCAGGGGGCTGCGCTGGCGGCAGCGCCCACCCCGGTGCAACAGCAGCTGCGCCAGATCTACCAGGAGCTGGTGGAAACCAATACCACCAATTCCACCGGCTCGTGCACGGCGGCGGTGGGCAAGATGGCGCGGCGCCTCAAGGCCGGCGGCTTTCGCGATGCCGACATGCAGCTCATCGCGCCGCCGGGCGCGCCCGCCAGGGGCAACCTGGTGGCGCGGCTGAAGGGCAATGGCAGCGCCAAACCGTTGCTGTTGCTGGCCCATGTGGACGTGGTGGAAGCCCGGCGCGAGGATTGGGTCCGCGATCCGTTCAAGCTGGTCGAAGAAGACGGCATGTTTTACGCGCGCGGCGCATCCGACGACAAGGCCATGGCGGCCGCGTTCGTCGCCAACATGATCCGCTACAAGCAGGAAAAGCTGGCACCGAAGCGCGACCTGATCCTGGCGCTCACCTGCGACGAGGAAGTGGTGCCGTCCCCGTACGACGGGGTCGATTTCCTGCTGCAGCACCACCGGCCGCTGATCGACGCCGAACTGGTCCTCAACGAGGGCGGTGGCGGCTTGCTCGACAAGAACGGCAAGCCCGTGCGTCACGGCATCCAGGCCGGCGAAAAAACCTACCAGAGCTTCCAGTTCGAGGTGACCAACCCGGGCGGCCACAGCTCGGCGCCGTACCGCGACAACGCCATCTACCGCTTGTCCGAAGGGTTGGCCAAACTGGGACAGTTTGCGTTCCCCTTCCAGCTGTCGCCGGTCACGCGCGCGTTTTACGAGCGCATGGCAACCATCGAGAAGGGGCAGGTAGCGGCCGACATGCGAGCCATCCTGCAAGACCCGCCCGACCAGGCGGCGCTCGAACGCCTGTACGCGGTGAGCCCGGTGCACAATTCCACCGTGCGCACCACGTGCGTGGCCACCCGGCTCGACGCGGGCCATGCCGACAACGCCTTGCCGCAGCGGGCGCGCGCCACCGTCAATTGCCGCATCCTGCCCGGCGCCCCGGTCGACGAGGTGCAGGCCACGCTGCAGAAGGTAGTGGCCGATGACCGCATCAAGATCACCCGTATCGGTACGGCGATTGCCGCCGCCGTGCCGCCGCTCACGCCGTCGTTAATGAAGGCGGTGGAGGAAATCAGCAACGACATGTGGCCCGGCGTGCCGGTGGTGCCCACCATGTCCACCGGCGGCACCGATGGCCGCTTCCTCAACAACGTGGGCATCTGGACTTACGGCATCAGCGGCATGTTCCATGGTCCCGAGGGTTCGGGCGCGCATGGCCTCGACGAGCATATCCGCGTGCAGTCGCTGTACGACGGCCAGGAGTATCTGTACCGGCTGGCCAAGCGGCTGGCGACCGAGTAGGTCCGGAACTTTGCTATGCTAGCGCTTTTATGCCGACCCGCGCCGGCGGATCCGCATTGACGTCGCATACAACGGAGCAGAGGACATGGTTTCCTTACAAGAGCAGTTTTTGAAGGCGGGCCTGGTCGACAAGACCAAGGCCAAACTGGCCAACCAGGAAAAGAGCAAGCAGAAAAAGATCGAGCGCCGCACCGGCGAACAGTCGGTGGACGAGGCGCGCCTGGCGGCGCAGGAAATCCAGCGCAAGAACGCGGAAAAGGCGCGCGAAGCCAACGCCCTGCGCGATGCGGCGGCCCAGCAGAAGGCCATCATGGCGCAGATCGTGCAGATGGTGCAGCAGAACCGCCAGGACAAGACCAAAAACGGCAAGGACGACATCGCCTACAACTTTACTCACGGCACCAAGATCGAACGGATCTACGTATCGCCGGCGGTGCGCGAGCACCTGGTGGCGGGGCGGCTGGTGATCGTGGTGCTGGGAGCCACGGTGGAACTGGTGCCGCGCGTGATTGCCGATAAAATCGAAGAACGCGATCCGTCGCTGGTGGTGCGCGTCAAGCAGTCCACGGCGGTGGTGGAAGAAGACGATCCGTATGCGGCGTTCCAGATTCCCGATGATCTGATGTGGTAGTGGCAGGTTTATGAATTGGATTCCCGCCTGCGCGGGAATGACAGATTTACGGCCAGTGGCACGACAGCCGTCATCTCCCGCAGGCGGGGATCCAATTATTTAGTCTTGAGCGTCCGCTCGAACAGCTGGTAAATCCGGCGGTACTGGTCGTACCAGCTCTCCGCGTGCACGTACGCGTGGCGTTCCAGCGGGTACGAGGCCAGTTCCCAGTTATCCTTTTTCAGTTCGATGAAGCGCTGCGCCATGCGCACCGAATCCTGGTAGAACACGTTGTCGTCCACCATGCCGTGGGCGATCAGGATGTGGCCTTTCAGGTTGGCTGCGTACTCGATCGGCGACGACACTTTATACGCTTCCGGGTCCAGCTCCGGCGTGTTCAGGATGTTGGCCGTGTACTCGTGGTTGTAGGTGGTCCAGTCGGTCACGGGACGCAGCGCGGCGCCGGCCTTGAACTGGTCCGGGGCGCGCAGCAGGGCCATGAAGGTCATGAAGCCGCCGTAGCTGCCGCCGTAAATGCCCACATTTTTCGCATCGCCCTGCTGGTTCGCCACCAGCCAGTTCAAGCCGTCGATGTAGTCTTCCAGCTCCGGGTGGCCCATCTGGCGGTAGATCGCCGTGCGCCAGTTGCGGCCATAGCCGAGCGAAGCGCGGTAGTCCATGTCCAGCACGATGTAGCCCTGCTGTACCAGCAGATTGTGGAACATCTGCTCGCGGAAGTAGACCGGGAAGCGCTGCGTCACATTCTGCAGGTAGCCGGCGCCGTGCACGAACATCACGACCGGGTATTTTTTACCGGGTTCCAGGGTGGCCGGGCGGTACAGCTTGGCCCATACCGGGTCGGCGCCATGGGTCGACGGCACGGCCACGATTTGCGGTGCAATCCACGTGCGGGCCTTGTAGTCGGCGCTGCGGGTGTCGGTCAGCTGGGTGGCGGCGCCGCCGCTGGCCGGCACGGTGGCAATCTGCGCCGGCATGTACGATGTGGAGTAGCGCACCAGCAGCTTGCGGCCGTCCGGCGATACGGTAAAGCTCTCCACGCCGCCCAGCGTGGTCAACTCTTTTACGGCGCCATTGGCGGCGTTGCTGGCGCAAACTTCATAAGTGCCCGGCAGTTTCGGGTTGCACAGGAAGTAAGCGGTCTTGCCGTCGGCGGACCAGGTGACGTTGCTTGCTTCCCATTTGCCGGCCGTGATGGCGCGCGGCGCCGCGTCGGGCATTGCCACGTTTTTCAGGTACACGTGGGCATAGCCGCTTTCTTCGGACTGGAACCACAGCGTGCTGTTGTCGGGCTGCCAGCCGAAGTCGTTGCCACGGTTGTTGACCCAGGCCGCGTCGGACAGGCGGTGCAGCGGTTGCAGCGTGGCGGCGGCCAGGTCCACGCCAAAAATCCAGCGGTCCTTGTTGTCGATCGCCTGCGCGGTGACGGCCACGCGGGCGCCATTGTCGCTCCAGCGGATCGCCTCGCTGCTGTCTTCAAAGCGCAGCGGACGGTTGCCCTTGATCGGATCGAGCTTGCGCTCGGCGCGCATGGCGGCCAGCGGATCGTCCTTGATGCCGGGCAGGACGTCGAACGCCAGGTCGGTAATTTTACCGGTAGCCACTTCCACCAGTTTGAGCTGGTGCGGCTGCGGGCCGGCGTCGCTGACGCGTTTGCGCTCGTCGTCGGTTTCCTCGTAGCCTGATTCGGTCACGTATTTCGGCATCTTGCCCACGCGGCGCTTGTCGCCGTCCTTGGCGCTGGTGATCACCAGCAGGTAGCGGCCGCTTGGTGACAGGGCGCTCGACTCGATCACCACCTTGTCGCCCAGGTACACGGGCTTCGGTGCGCGGGTGGCGTCGGCGCTGCGTTCCTCGTCGCGGCGGGCGCGGGTTTCATCGCGCTCTTGCTTCACGCGCGCCAGCGTGGACATCAGCCGCAGTTGCAGGTCGCGCAGCGAATCCGCTTCGGGCTTGGCATCGGGGTCCTTGGCGGTGCGCAGCACGGCCACCGGCGCCACCAGGCGCTCCTTGCTGCTCCAGCTGAACCAGTCGCTGCCCACGCGGAACTGCACGGACTTGCCGTCGGCCGCGTATTGCGGGTCGGCGGCAGCTGCCGTGCCGCGCACGATTTGGGTCAGCGCGCCAGATTTCAGATCGCGTTCGAACAGGTCGCCGTTGCGCAGCAGGATGGCGCGCGTGCGGTCATGGTTGTAGACCGGGTTGGCGCTGTCCAGGTTGGCCAGCTGCTGGTCGGCCACCTGTTTGGCGGCGCCGCCGTCGACCAGGTATGTGTCGCGCAGCGGCGAGCCGGCGCGCTTTTGTTGGTAGTACACCTGGCGACTGTCCCAGCCCCACCATGCCGCTTCGACGGGGGTGCCGATCCAGTCTGGATTGGCCATGGCCTGGTCCAGCGTGATCGGCGTGGAGGACGTTAATGCAGCGGCGGCAGCGCCACCGGTGAGCGCGGTGGCCAGCGCAGTGGATACGAGCGCGGCCAGCGTGGAAGAAGGCAAGACAAAACGCATTGATGGTTCGCTTTGAAGTTGGGTGGACGGAAGCGCCGGCTGCGGGTACCAACCGGCGCCGGTATTCTATCCCAAGCGTTGGAGCGACCCGTGACGTGCGGGGTATGGCAGCAGCATCAGCGCCGGTCGGAATTGCGGGCCAGCTTGTCGCCATGGCCGCGTTGGGAGGCCGGTCCGCCGCGCTGCGGCGCCAGCCGCAGCGCCAGCAGCAGGATCAGGCCCGCCGCCAGGTAGGCGCCCACCAGCGCCGCCAGCATGGCGGCGCTGTCGCCCCAGGCCAGCGCCTGGGCGCCCAGTGCCGGGCCGCAGGCGCCGCCGAGCACTCCCAGGCTGGCAATGCAGCCGATGCCGGTGGCCATGTGCTGGCGCGGCAGCAGGTCGGTGACGATGGCCAGCAGCAGCGGGGTGGCCGCGGCGATGCCGATGGTGGCCAGCGTGAGGCCGGCCAGCGACCAGGCCAGGGCGCCATCGGCGGCAATCGCCAGCGCCAGGCCGCCGGCCGCCAGCACCGTGCTGGCGACAAAATGACCGCCGCGCTCGCGCCGGCGGTCCGAGTCGTGGCCGATGACCAGCATGCCGGCGATGCCGGCCAGTGCGGGCACCGCAGACAGCAAGGCCAGCTGGGTGGGATCGGCAGCGGTCCAGCGTTGCAGCAGCGCGGGCGACCAGCGCACGATGGCAAAGCCGGCGCCGGTGAGCAGCAGGTTGGTCACGGCCAGCAGCGCGAAGGTGCGGTTGCGGGCCAGGGTCCACAGCAGGGCCAGCGGCGACGGGGTGTCGTGCTGGTCCGGGTCTTTTTCGGTGCCGCCGTGGCGGCGCGCTTCATCGCGCGCCAGGTCTTGCGCCACCATTTGCTGCTCGAAGCCGGACAGCCATTCGGCGTCGTCAGGCCGGTCGTCGAGATGCCACCAGGCGACGACGCCCAGCAGCAGCGCCGGCGCGGCTTGCACCAGCAGCAGCCATTGCCAGCCATCGAGCACGGTGAGCGCTGCCAGCGCCTGCAGCAGGTTGGCCGACAGCGGCGCGGCGATGAGGGCGGCCGCCAGCAGGCTGGCGGCAAAGACGGCAATCGCGCGCGCGCGGCGCGCGGACGGGAACCAGTACGTCAGGTACAGGATCACGCCGGGGACGAAGCCCGCCTCGAACATGCCGAGCAAAAAGCGGATCAGGTAAAACTCGAACGGCGTGCGCACGAAGGCGGTCGCGGCGGAGAACGCGGCCCACCCCAGCATCATGCGCAGCAGCGTCTTGCGCATGCCCAGGTGTTCGAGCAGCAGGTTGCACGGCGCGGCATACACGCCGTAGCCGATGAAGAACGCCACCATGCCCCAGCTGTGCACATGGTCGCGGAACGCCAGGCTGGCGCCGATCTGGCGCTGGACGAAGTCCACGTTGACGCGATCGAGATATGCGACCGCGCAGCACAGCATGAGCAGTGGCAGCAGGCGCCAGCTGATCTTGCGATAAATCGCATCCATGCCGGCGGCGCCGCGCAAGTGCAGGAGGGTGGCGCCTTGGCTCATGGTGAGATCGCAAGCGTGATGGGCATGAGCCGATATTAGCCGCGCCTAATTTCTTAGGCAAGCATTCCCGGCTTTGCTGGACTCAAAACAACAACGCGCCCGGCAGGGCGCGTTGCAGCGGTGGCGATCCACCATTCCGGCGCTACGCTCCCGCGTGCACCGGGCGGCCGGCGTACGTGGCCGCATGGCGCGGCCGCAGCGACGGCTGGTTGGCGGCGCCGCTGTCTTCCTGCGCCAGCAGTTCGCGGCCGATCTCGAACCACTCGGCGCTGGAGATGACTTTTTGCGCCAGCGGCAGCAGTTCCTGTTCCTCGCGGTCGAGCCGCTTGAGCAGGTTGTGGCAATACAGGTCGATGGTGCGGCACAGGAATTTGCACTGCGAGGCGCTGCGGCGCATGGCCCGCCGCAGGCATTTATACACGGCAGCGAGGGTAACGCTGCCATGGCGGCTCAGCGATTCGAGGTCGTTGATGAGCGGACCGCAATTGCTGTCGGCCGCGCGCACGGCCGGCATCAGGCACGCTTCGAGTTTGCGCTGGTGGCGCGACTCGGCAAACGTGGTCAACTCCTTGAGTTGCGATTCGATATATGCAGGGTCCAGTTCCTGCGGACGGCGCCTGATTGCTTGTACATATTGCAGCAGGCGCGCGATGAATTGGCGTTCTTTTTTCTGTTCGGCGGACAGAGACAGAATGACATAAGTGGCAGTAAGCATAACGTTTCCCATTTCGTATGACTGAGGCTGCACGGGACGTTCAGAGGAGGTATCCGGTGCGGCGTTAGCTGACTACCTTAGCGCCGGGCCGGCCTCATACAACGTCGATTTACACTTGTTCACAACTAGCTGGGTAGCAAGGTTGTAGATAGAAAATTACCGGCGGGGAAAACGCTGCGGTTGCACGACATGCCGGCGGTAGCCGTGCCACGGATGGTGCGAACTGAACCTGGCTGAGTGAGAAAGTATGCGCCTATTTTTAGTCATGTGGAACCGCTGAACGGCGCTTCGTCCAAATAAATTTTGTATCAAGCCTTGCTGCGGCGCCGCAAAAAAGCCTTACAGATCACCGAGATAGATGCTGCGCGGCGCATTGAAACCCAGCTTGACCTGGCGCGTGGTTTCGTCGGCCAATACTTCCGGTTCGCCATTTTGCAGCGCGGCGATGATGCTCGCGGCGACGTCTGCGGGCGCCGCTTTGGCCACATCAAAACTGCTGGTCATGTCGGTATCCATGTAGCTCATGTGGGCGCCCACGACATGCGTGTTTTGTTCCCTGAGTTCGATACGCAGGCCATTGGTCAGCGCCCATGCCGCTGCTTTCGAGGCACTGTAAATCGCGGTGTTGGGGTTGCTCAACCACGACAGCACCGACAGCACATTGACGATGGCGCCGCCGCCGTTGGCCTTGAGCGTGGGGGCAAACGCGTGGCTCAGCGCCAGCGGTGCAAAAAAGTTGGTGGCCAATTCCTGGTGGGCGATGGCCAGGACGTCGGGCGCGGTTACCGGCGTCATGTTGGCGATGCCGGCATTGTTGATCAACACGGTCAGGTCGGGCAGGGCTGCAACGGCGGCGGCGATGTCGGCAGGGTCGGTCACGTCGAGCTTGACCGGAATGACGCCGCGCGTGGCGATCGACGCCGGGTTGCGCGCGCCCCCGTAGACTTTGGCGCCGGCGGCCACGGCTGCTTCAGCCAGGGCTTTGCCCAGGCCACGGTTGGCGCCGGTAATCAGTACGACGGCGTTGGTAAGGTTCATGATGTTTTCCTTTAAAAGTACTGCACAATATGACCGGTCGTCTTAAAAAATGATTGAAAAACGCCAGCTTGAAAAATCCTACGCCAGCACGCGCGTAAGGACGATATCGATGAAACGGTCGAGCGGCGCCCCATCTTGCTCGGTTTTGCTGCGCAATACCGCGCCTTGCCAGGCATCGACAATGAACGCGGCCAGTTCGCCGGGCGGCGAGGCAGTGCCGATGTCGCCGGCGCGCTGGCCGTCGGCAATCACGCTTTCCAGCAGGGCGCGGGTGCCGTCGTACGCCTGTTGCAGCTGGACCCGGATGGCCGGGATCTGTTGCGACAGTTCGGTGCTGAAATTGCCAAGCAGGCAGCCGCGCTCGAAGGAGCCGGCCGCGTTCCAGCGGCTCATCTCGGTGTAGTAGTTGCGGATCCGTTCGCGTGCCGGTACGGAAACATCGCGCAACAGCCGGCTGACGTCGGTAGCCGCTTCCACGTAGCGCTGCAGCACCTCGAGCCCCAGTGCTTCCTTGCTGGCGAAGTGGTTGTAGAACGACCCCTTCGGCACGCCCGCCGCATCGGTAATGTCCTGGACGCTGGTTGCATTGAACCCTTTGCTGTGGAGCAGGTCCAAGCTGGCGGTGACGAGCTGCTGTTTGACGTTAGGTTTGGCCATGCATGTAATATGACCGGTCGTCTTAAAAATGTCAAAGCTTATTTTCGGGCCGCTCCGTAGCCCTAAGTAGCGTAAAGTAACATTTGCCCTTGGCATGACTTGATCTTGGTATCATGAAGTTCGACCGGCCACCAGCCGGTACTTTTTTGTTAACAGTCGGAGATCCCCGAATGAGATTACCTCTGCTGCTGCTTGGCGCCGCTGTTGCGTCGTCGAGCGCGATGGCCGCGCCGCGCGGCTTTACCGTTGAAGACCTGGTCAAGATGGAGCGCGTGGGCGCCCCGGTGCTGTCGCCCGACGCCACGCGCGTGGTGTACACCGTGCGCACCACCGACATGGACAAGAACCGTGGCAACACCCAGCTGTATCTGCTCGATTTGCGCACGCCCAAGGCGGCGCCGGTGCGTCTCACGCAAGCCGATGCCAGCAGCAGCGAGCCCACCTGGTCGCCGGCTGGCGACGCGATTTATTTCCTGTCCGGCCGCAGCGGTTCGTCGCAGGTATGGCGCCTGCCGCTGGCCGGCGGCGAAGCAGCCAAGGTCACCAGCCTGCCGCTCGACGTCGACAACTTCCGCGTGTCGCCGCAGGGCGACCGCCTGGCGCTGAGCGTGTCGGTATTCCGCGATTGCGCCGACCTGGCGTGCACCAGGAAACGTCTCGACGAGCAAGGTAAAAACAAGGCCAGCGGCAAGGTCTACGACAAGCTGTTCGTGCGCCACTGGGATACCTTGGCCGACGGCCGCACCAACGTGCTGTACGCAGCGCCGATCGACGCCACCGGCAAGGTGAGCAGCGAGCCGGTGGCCCTGTCCGGCAAACTCGATGGCGACGTGCCGTCGAAACCGTTCGGCGACAACGGCGAATACCATTTCAGCCCCGACGGCAAAACCGTGGTGTTCTCGGCGCGCATCGCCGGCAAGACCGAAGCATGGTCCACCAACTTCGACGTGTACACCGTGCCGGCCACCGGCGGCGAACCGAAGAACCTGACCGCAGACAACCAGGCCTGGGACACCAAGGCCATCTACTCGCCGGACGGCCGCACGCTGGCCTACCTGGCCATGGACAAGCCCACGTTCGAAGCGGACCGCTTCCACCTGGTGCTGGTCGATGTGGCCACCGGTAAAAAACGTACGGTGGCCGACAACTGGGACCGCTCGATTGCCGACTACCGCTGGACCCCGGACAGCAAGACCATCCTGGCTACGGCCGATGATATCGGCCAGCACCCGCTGTTTGCCATCGACGCCGCCAGCGGCAAGGTCACCAGGCTGACCGGCAACGGTTATGTCAGCGGTTTCGATGTCGCCAAGGACAAGATCGTGATCGCCAGGGCCGATCTGTCATCGGCCGCGCAGCTGTACCAGTTCAAGCTCGGCGGCTCGGGCGAGAAGGCTACCCAGCTGACCAAGCTGAACGAAGCCGCGCTGGCCGACGTCAAGTTTGGCAAGTATGAGCAGTTCTCGTTTGCCGGCGCCAACGGCGAAACCGTATACGGCCATGTGATGCAACCGTGGGACGCCAAGCCGGGCGTGAAGTACCCGATCGCGTTCCTGGTGCACGGCGGCCCGCAGGGCAGCTTCGGCAACTCGTGGAGCTACCGCTGGAATCCGCAAGTGTATGCGGGTGCCGGTTACGCCACCGTGTTCATCGACTTCCACGGTTCGACCGGCTACGGCCAGAAGTTCACCGACTCGATCAGCGGTGACTGGGGCGGCAAGCCGCTCGAAGATTTGCAAAAAGGGCTGGCGGCCGCAGTGCAGAAATTCCCGTGGCTGGACCGCGACAACAGCTGCGCACTGGGCGCATCGTACGGCGGCTTCATGATGAACTGGATCGAGGGACACTGGTCTGACGGCTTCAAGTGCATCGTCAACCACGACGGCGTGTTCGACACGCGCGGCATGGCGTATTCCACCGAAGAGCTGTGGTTCACCGAATGGGAAAGCGGCGGCACTTATTACGACCATCCGGAAGCGCATGAAAAATTCAATCCGGCGCTGTTCGTGAAAAACTGGAAAACCCCGATGCTGGTGGTGCAGGGCGACCTCGACTTCCGCATCCCGACCGCGCAAGGCCTGGGCACGTTTACCGCGCTGCAACGGCGCGGCATTCCGAGCAAACTGCTGATGTTCCCGGATGAAAACCACTGGGTGCTGAAGCCGGCCAACTCGGTGCTGTGGCACCACGAGGTGATCGGTTGGCTCGATACGTATTTGAAAAAATAAACCTGAAGTCAAATTGGATCCCCGCCTTCGCGGGGATGACGAATTTGAGGTCAGCGGCAGCAATGTCGTCATCCGCCCCGCAGGCGGCACGGCGTTGTTGACGCTGGCCGCCAATCCGTCATACCCGGGCAGGCGGGTATCCAATGCCCGTGCGCGCCGACGCATTCAAACTCTTTCACTACCCACCATGAAAAAACACCTGATCGCCGCCACCCTGTTGCTGGCCTTTGGCGCCGCACAGCCGTCGTTTGCCGCCACCGCCACCCCGCGCGCCGAAAACGCCTTCCTCTCGCAGGCAGACGCCATGGCCCGCTCGGCCCGCGTCGCCAACGTCGACTACACGCTGCAATTCACCTTGACCGGCAAAGAAAGTTTTTCCGGCACGACCACGCTCGACTTCGACCTGAAAGACGCCGACCAGCCGCTCACCATCGACCTCGACAAGGCAACGCTTGCCAGCGTCACCGTCAACGGCAAGGCCGTCACGCCGCAATACAATCAGTGGTTCATCACGCTGGCCGCGTCCGACCTGAAGGCCGGCCGCAACAGCGTCACCATCGCCTACACGCGCCTGCACAGCACCAATGGCGAAGGCTTGCACCGCATGGTCGATCCGGTCGATGGCCGGGTGTACACGTATTCGCACTTCGAACCGGCCGCCGCGCACCAGATGTTCGCGCTGTTCGACCAGCCCGATCTGAAAGGCACGTACCAGGTCACCGTCACCACGCCAGCGGACTGGGTGGTGTCGTCCACCATGCGCGAGAGCGGCGTCAGGGACGTGGCCGGTGCCAAAGAGTGGACCTTCCCGCGCACCAAGAAACTCAGTCCGTATAACTTCTCGATGCACGCCGGCCCGTACAAGGTCTGGGAAGACAACAGCGGCCCGTACCCGATGCGCCTGTTCGCGCGGCAATCGGTGGCGGCGCAGGTGTCGCCGAAGGACTGGTTTACGTACACGGCGCAGGGCCTGAAATTCTTCGACGAATACTTCGGCGTGCCGTACCAGTTCGCCAAGTACGACCAGCTGCTGGTGCCGGATTTCCTGTACGGCGCCATGGAAAACGCGGCGGCCATCACGTTTGCCGAAGGGCGCTTCCTGCACAAGGAAACCATGACCGCCGCCCAGCGCCAGAGCCTGGCCTCGGTGATCATGCACGAGATGGCGCACCAGTGGTTCGGCGACCTGGTCACCATGAAATGGTGGAACGGCCTGTGGCTGAACGAGAGTTTCGCGTCGTTCATGGGCACCCTGGGCACGGCCGAGGCCACCGAATTCAAGAATGCCTGGCAAAGTTTTTATTCGTCGGGCAAGCAGGCCGCCTATGTCATGGATGAACGCGTGACCACGCACGCCATCGAAACGCCGGTGCCATCGACTGCCAACGCGTTCGACAATATCGACGCCATCACCTATTCCAAGGGCGCATCCACCCTGATGCAGCTGCGCCACCTGCTGGGCGCGGAAGTGTACCGCAAGGGCGTGCACAACTACCTGGTCAAGTACTCGTACCAGAACGCCGAGCTGAACGACTTCATCGGCAGCCTGGGCGAAGCGGCGAACCGCGACCTCTCCGGCTGGACCCGCGAATGGTTGTACCAGCCGGGCGTGAACACGGTGCAGGCGTCGTTCAGCTGCGCCGGCGGCAAGGTCAGCAGCTTCAAGCTGCTGCAAAGCGCGCCGAGCAAGGACATGCCCACGCTGCGCGAGCAGCGCGTGCAGGTGGCGCTGTTCAACTTGACGGGCGGTGAACTGGTCCCCGGCAAGACCGTGGCCGTCACCTACCAGGGCGCGCAGACGGCCGTGCCGGAGCTGGCGGGCGCGGCGTGTCCTGACCTGGTGTATCCGAACTTCCAGGACTGGGGTTTCGTCAAGGTGGGGCTGGACGCGAAATCGTTTGCCACCGCCCAGGCCAGCCTGGGCAAGGTCGAGGATCCGCTGCTGCGCGCGATGCTGTGGCAAAGCCTGTGGGACAGCGTGCGTGACGGCAAGCTGCCGCTCAATGCCTTCCTGAAGACCGTGCTGGCCAACGCCCCGGCCGAGAAGGATTACACGCTGCTCGGCGATATCGTGGGCAAGATCGGCCAGGCCAGCCAGTACCTGGCCAAGATGGGACCATCGGCATCCAAATACCGGGCCAGGGTGGGGGCCCAGCTCGAGGCGATGGCGTACCAGGCGACAGTGGCGGCGCAGGACGACAGCAACTTCCAGCGCCGCTGGTTCAATACTTACGTGGGGCTGGCCGCGAGCCCGGCCGCGCTCAAGCAGCTGGCCGATATCCTCGATGGCAAGCTGGTGGTGCCGGGCCTGAACGTGAGCCAGGACGTGCGCTGGGACATTATCGCGCGCCTGAACCGTTACGACTACCGGGGCAGCGCGGCACTGCTGGCGGCCGAGCAGGCGCGCGACAAGTCCGACAGCGGCCAGGCGGCGGCGCTGGCGGCCACTGTCGTGCGGCCCGACGCCAAGGTCAAGGCCGAATGGCTGGCCAACATCGGCGACCTGCAGACCAAGCTGCCGTTTTCGCGCATCCGCACCGCCATGTTTGCGCTGTATCCGGCGGAACAGGGCGCGCTGGCCGAGCAGACTGCGCGTCAGCGGCTGGACAGCCTCGGGACCGTGGACCAGGCGGCCGGCCCGGTCTATATGCGCGCGTATGCGGCGGCGCTGATCCCGTCAGCCTGTACCCCGGCCAGCGTGGCACGGCTGCAAGCGGCGGTAGCAGCCCAGACCGGGCTGTCGGCAGGCACCCGGCGCGCCTTGCTGGTTGAGCACCAGGAAGATGCACGCTGTGTTGCCATTAAGAAAGCCATGACAGAATAAAAATTACCTTGCTCCACGTAGGGTTAAAGCCGGCGGCAACGCCGGCTTTTTTCATGGGAGCCTGCTGTTGCTGCGGTTAGCCCAAGATGAAGAAAATTAATGGGAAGATCGACGGCGTTGTTGAAATATTTTCAACGGGAATGTTAAATTTCCTTTTGGTATTTTTGTACGGCAACAACAACAACTTCCCAGTGTGGAGGGGGTTTCAAGACGCTATCACGGATACGCTTTCATAGGGGAATCTGTATTTAATTTTGTTTTTATCAATATAAGAACATAATAAATTGTAATAATATGTTACTGGCGCAACCGTTGTTTGTTTATATTGATTGTTACTTTTTAAGAAAGTAGGCCATGAGACCGCCAGGCGACCAGCCGGGCCGTCCTGAGATCACCACTTAATCACAAGGGCAACGGAAATGAAATTCAAGCAATCGCAGCTGAGTAAACTGACTGCCGCCACGCTGGGCGCGCTGGCATTGATGAGCGCTGCACCGGCCATGGCCGGTGTCATCGATTTCGAGTCGCTGGCGCCGAATGTCTATGGCGGTACCGAGACGTTCACCGAAGGCGGGTACAAGCTGACGGTGATCGACACCCCGGCAGCCGGTCCGGACGGTACCGGCTTCGCCGGCGCCATTGGTGACGGCAGCGATGAATACCTGTGCGCGATTGCCGCCTGCCCGGTCGGCAACAGCAGCAAGTTCTACCTCGGGGTCAACGACGGCAGCCTCAAGATCGAGCGCAGCGACAACAGCCTGTTCCAGGTGGCGAGCTTCGATTACGCGTTCCTGGCCCCGGTGGGCGGCCTGCCCAGCTACTCGTACGGCCAACTGACCCTGGTGGGCGTGAAGGCCGATGGCGTTGCCGTGTCGTACTCGTACGATTTTCCCCTGCTCGACAGCCTGGGCAATTCGCCGTTCGCCACCGTCTCGCTGTCGAGCACGCTGGGTAACGCTTACTTCAGCAGCCTGACCATCGGCTCGTGCCTGTTCGACGGCAATGGCGGTTGCATCAGCCCGCTGCCCGGCTCCGAGAACCAGTCGCAGTTCGTGATCGACAACCTGACCGTGGCTGCCGTTCCCGAGCCGGAAACCTACGCCATGATGGGCCTCGGCCTGGGCCTGGTGGGCTGGATGTCGCGCCGCCGCGCGCGCGCCGCCCAAGCTGTTGCCCACACCACCGCCGTTACTGCCTGATCGAGGAAACTGTCCATGAAACTTCGTCCTATCTGCTCCGCCATCGTCTTGCTGGCCGCCTTGTCCGGTGCTGCCCATGCCGAACAGGTGCGCCGTTCGTATATCGTGCAACTGGTCGACAAGCCGGTCGCCACCTACACCGGCCAGGTCGCCGGCCTGGCCGCCACCCAGCCCGCGGCCGGTCAGCGCCTGAATGTCGATGCCGGCAATGTGCAAGCGTATATCAGCTACCTCGACACCAAACAAAACGACGTCATCAACTCCGTCAGCGCCGCCCAGATCACCCACAAGTACGACGTGGTGTTCAATGGCTTTGCAGCGCTGCTCACCGATGCCGAAGTGCGTGCACTGAAGAAAAACACCGGCGTCGCCGCCATCACGGCCGACTCCGAACTGGCGCTCGACACCAGCTACACCCCGAGCTTCCTCGGCCTCGACCAACCGGGCGGCCTGTGGTCGCAACTGGGCGGCCATGGCCTGTCGGGCGAGGACATCATCGTCGGCATCGTCGACAGCGGCGTGTGGCCTGAAAATCCGGCCTATGCCGACCGCGTGGACGAGCAGGGCAATCCCAGCCACACCGGCAGCAAGCTGGTCTACGACGCTCCGCCTGCCAGCTGGAAAGGCAGCTGCGACACCGGCGAGGGCTTTGGCGCCGCCGATTGCAACAACAAGCTGATCGGCGCGCGCTACTACAAGGGGGCCGACCAGCAACTGCACTGGACCGAGTTTGCCTCGGCGCGCGACTCGCTCGGCGGTTCCGTCGGTGAAGGCGGCCACGGCAGCCACACCTCGACCACCGTGGCCGGCAACGCCAGCACCAACGCCATCATCAATGGCGTGAGCCTCGGCAAGATCACCGGCATGGCGCCACGCGCCCGCATCGCCGCCTACAAGGTATGCTGGACCGATCCGACCCGCCGCAGCAGCTGCGCCACGTCCAACAGCGTGTCCGCCATCAACCAGGCGGTCAAGGACGGCGTCAACGTCATCAACTTCTCGATCGGCCCCACCGCCGGCGGCGGCGCCTTTGACGAAGCAACCGAGCAGGCATTCCTCGGCGCGGCCGCCGCGGGCGTATTCGTGGCCACGTCGGCCGGCAATTCGGGCCCGAGCGCTGCCACCCCGGCGCCGGCCAGCCACATCAGCCCATGGCTGGCGTCGGTTGCCAACTCGACGCATAACCGCCTGTATGTGGGCGATGCCGTGCTGCCTACCGGCGCCGTCCTGACGGGCGCATCGAGCAACGCCAACACGCCGCTGTCGCCGCTGGTGCTGGCCAAGGACGCCGGCGTGGCCGGCCTGACGGCGGACCAGCTTTCCCAGTTAAACCTGTGCTTCGGCCCGGCCGACAGCGTCGCGCCGCTGCTCGACCCGGCCAAGGTGGCCGGCAAGATCCTGGTGTGCGACCGTGGCAGCAATGTGCTGGTCAACAAGAGCGCCAATGCCAAGACCGCTGGCGCGGTGGGCGCGATCATCGCCAACACCGAAACCAGCGCGGTCAGCATCGTGAACCAGGCGCACTCGCTGTCCACGATCCACATCGCCAAGGAAAACACCGCCATCCTGAAGGCGTATATCGCTGGCAATCCCGGTTCGGCCAAGGCGTCGCTGGGCAACCTGCACGCGGCGATCGATCCCAGCGTCCAGGCGCCAGTGCTGAACAGCTCGTCGTCGCGCGGCCCGAACGTGGCCGATGCCAACATCCTGAAACCGGACCTGTCGGCACCGGGCACCGACATCCTGGCCGCCCTGACGCCCGACCTGACCCAGGCCCAGCGCGATGCGATCGCTGCCGGCAACCCGGCTCAAACCGTCGAATTCGGCTTCCTGACCGGTACCTCGATGGCGTCGCCCCACGTGGCCGGCGTGGCGGCACTGCTCAAGCAGCGCCACCCGACCTGGAGCCCGGCCGCCATCAAGTCGGCCCTGATGACCAGCGCCTACGATACCTACAGCGATGGCCTGACCACCAAGGTGCCATGGGACACGTCGGCCACCTTCGCCGGTAACCGTTCGTTCGGCCAGGGCGCCGGCCACATTGCGCCGAACCTGGCAGCCGATCCCGGCCTGGTGTACGACATCACCACCGTCGATTACCTGCGCTTCCTGTGCGGCCAGGGCCTGCTGTATTCCACCGCCCAGTGCAACAGCATCGGCGGCGGCATCGCTGCCTACAACCTGAACCTGGCGTCGCTGACCGCCGCCACCGTGCTGGGCTCGCAAACGCTTACCCGTACCGTCACCAACGTGGGCGACAGCAATGCCACCTACACCGCGACGGCCACGCTGCCAGGCTTCTCGGTCGTGGTCACCCCGGCCACGCTGACGCTGGCGCCGGGCGCCAAGGCCACCTACACGGCCAAGCTCACCCGCACCACTGCCGCGCTCGATACCTGGTCCTACGGCTCGCTGACCTGGACCGACGGCGTGCACAAGGTGCGCAGCCCGCTGACCGCGCGCGGCACCGGCCTGGCCGTGGCGGCCAACGTGTACAGCGAAAAAACCTCGGGCAGCAAGATCGTCACCGTGGGTAGCGGCTTTGCCGGCGCTTTCAGCACCGTCAAGGGCCTGGTGCCTGCCACCGAGACCACCCGTCCGATTGCCCAGGCCAATCTCGCCCTCGGCGACAACCTGGTCCTGTGCCGGGGCGGTGCCGCGCCAGGCGTGAACATCCACACGTTCACCATCCCGTCCGGCACCTTGCTGTCGCGCTTCTCGCTGTTCGATTCGGACAATACCGGCACCGCTGGCGTTGACTCCGACCTCGATCTGGTCCTGCTGCGTGGTACCACGCTGGTGGCGTCGAGCGGCAATGCCACGTCGAACGAATCGATCCAGCTGGTGGCGCCCGCTGCCGGTACGTACACGCTGTGCGTGATCGGTTACCAGCCGGCTGGTAACCAGGCCACCTACAAGCTGTCGAGCTGGCTGGTGCAGCCAACTTCGACCGCTGGTAACTTCAAGGTGGTTGCGCCAAGTTCCGCCTCGATCGGCGGTACCGCGTCGGTGGGCCTGAGCTGGACCAACCTCGAAGCAGGCAAGCGCTATGTTGGTGCGGTGAACTATCTGGTGGGCAGCGTCAAACAGGGCAGCACCGTGGTGGAGGTGGACACCACCGATCCACTGCCGCTGTTCAAGAACTCGTCCAACAAGGGCAAGCTCGCGTACTAAGCCTTCCTGCTTGATGAAAAAACCTGCGGACGCCTTCGGGCGCCGCAGGTTTTTTTTTAACCCGCACGGGGGGCGGAGGGGTTAGTTGACGGCTGGCTGGCTGCCGAACTTCGCGGCGGGGTTCAGGGTGCAGGTGCCCGCGCGACAGCTGGCGCCGGGATCGGCCACCACCGAGCAGGTGGACATGGCGGCCGCGCGTGCGTCCTCGGCGCGGCGGGCGGCGGCATGCTGCTCCACCAGCCGTTGCAGCGCGGCGCCATCGCCTTGCCGGCTGGACCACGGCAGGTAGCGCTCGGGCCCGCCGCAGGCCTTGGCGCCGATGCCGATCGTGTGGCACTGGTTGTCGCTGTCGCAGCCGGGGGCGGCGGCGGTGGCCTGGATTTGCTGCCACAGCTGGCCGGCGCTGGCAACCGGCGCCGGCGCCGGCGGGCTGGCGCAGGCGCACGTCATCAGTAACAGCAGGCTGGCGGCAGCCAGGCGAAGAGACAGCGGGGCGGTGGGCATGGGATGGGCTCCTGGGTGTATGGTGTGAGGGAACATCAGAGCGGTTCGGTCAGGCGGGCCTTGCGGGCGGCGCCGTCGGCGCCGAACAGGATGACGAATTCGGCCCACTGCGGCCGGCCCGCGCCGTCGACAGGCGGCGCAGCCGGGTAGCGGTAGCGCCATGCCTGCATCCCGCTGGGGAACGCGACCTCGGTGGCGACGCCCAGTTGCGCGCGCACGGCCGCCGTGTTGCCGTAACCGGCCGCGAGCGCTGTAGTGCCAGCCTGTGCACCCGGTGACGCCGCCATGTCGTCAAAGGCCAGCAAGGTATCGTCGGGCCAGCTGGCATCCCAGATCGGCGCGTAAAAGCTGCGGTCGAGCAGTACCTGGCAGTCGCAGAACGGCAGCGTGGCCGGGGTTTGCGTGCCGCCCGCATACAACATGGCAAACGGCAACGGCGCGCTGCGCGCACCATGCTGCAGCGTGATGCCGAACACGGGCTGCTCGGCGAAGAACAGGTAGTTGCCATCCGGCGCGCCGCACACGCGGTCGGGATCGGTAAACAGCTCGCCGAGCCAGGCAAACACCTGCGCATTATTGGACAGCAGTCCCGCCGCCACGCCCACCTGGCATTCGAGCCGCAGGTCGCCCAGCCGGCGCATGCCAGCCGGTACGCCAGGACTGCGCACCTGGGCGCGCCAGGTGAGGGTGCTGGTCTTGCGGCTGGCGATCAGCGCCGCGTCCTGCGCCAGCGCGCGGTCGTCGCGCGGCACCGTGAACGTGTGGTCGGGCGCCACCGTGACGGGCAGCGACACGCTGTCGCCGGCCACCCGCAAGGTAATGCCGTCAAGATCCGTGGTGGGCAGGCGCGGCAACAGCTGGAAGCGCAAGGTGGCCTGCGGCGCCAGCGCGCGCAGGCGTTCGAAGCGGTCCATGCCGGCGATCATCTTGCGGTACGACTTGTCGACCGGATCGCGGGTGGTGGCCACCGTGACGCGGGCGGCCGGGGGGGCAACTGTGGTGGCGGGCGCGGCAGGCGCCGGGGTTTGGGCGGCGGCGCGGCCCGGCGCCGCCAGCAGACAGGCAGCAAGCATACCGGCGGCCAGCGCAGCGGCGGCTGGCAAATTATGGGCCGCGACAGCGGCGGTCAGGCAACGGGCAACAGCCATCGTATCCTCGGTGCTAGGGTGTAGCCACGATGGTAGGCCAGCGCGGGCGCCGGCGGCGCACGCAAGCATCGGCGGTGATCAGTGCAGCACGTCAAGCCGGGTCTTGCGGCCGGCCCGGTACGTGTACAGCGTGACGGCGGGATTGGCCAGGTCGCCGTAACGGTCGAAGCCGATGGCGCCGGTGACACCCTGGTACTTGATTTTCGCCAGCTCGGCCAGGTAGGACTTGGGCATGGCAGTGCCGGCCGCCTGCATCGACTTGGCCAGCAGCATCACGGCGTCGTACGCGTACGGTGCGTAGGTTTGCAGCGGCAGCTTGTAGCGCTGCTGGTAGCGGTCGACGAATTCGCGGTAGCCGACATCGTAGTCGCCGGTCACGCCGCCGGCCACGGCGCAAGTGAGCTGGTTGTCGGCCAGCGCGTCGCCGGCCAGCAGCGGCATGCGCTCGGAACAGATGCCGTCGCCGCTGAGGAACCGCAGGTTCAGGCCCAGCGCCTTCATTTGCTTGAGCATGGGACCGGCCACTGCGTCCATGCCGCCGAAAAAGATCAGGTCGGGCTGGCGGGCCTTGATTTGCGTGAGGATGGCGTTGAAGTCGGTGGCGCGGTCGTTGGTGTACTGGCGGCTGACGGCGTCGGCCGACGTGTGCTGCGCCCGCACGCCTTTGAGGAATGCATCGGCCAGGCCCTGGCCGAACGCGGTGCGGTCGTCGATGATGGCGATGCGGCGCGCCTTGAGGTTGTGCACCGCGTAGCGGCCCAGTATCTCGCCCACCTTGGTGTCGTTGGCTACCAGCCGGAACGCGGTCTGGAAACCCTGGCGCGTGTACAGCGGCGTGGTGGCGGCCGGGGTGATCTGCGGAATGCCGGCCGCTGCATAGATGCGCGAGGCTGGCACGCTGGTGCCGGAATTGAGATGGCCGACCACGCCTGCCACGTCGGCATCGACCAGCTTTTGCGCCACCGCCGTGCCTTGCTTGGGATCGCCGGCATCGTCCTCGACCTGCAGCACGAACTCGACATTGTGTCCGCCAATCTGCGGCGCCGTGGCATTCAGGTCGTCGACTGCCAGGCGGGCGCCGTTTTCGATGTCCTTGCCCATGTGGGCGAGCGGGCCCGAGAGCGGGGCAACAACGCCGATGCGCACTTGCGGAATTTGCGGCGGTGGCTTGCCCCGCGACTGGCTTTGGGCAGCGGCGGTCAGGCTTGCGAGCAGGAGAAAGAGGGGCAGGCGCATGGAATTCCTGTGACGGTCGATGGGTACCCGCCTGCGCGCGAATGACGTCGGGTCGGGCGCAGGCGGTCACACTGTTGTTTGGCTGTGCGATGCAGGTTGATTATGGCATGGTCTGCAGCATGGGGAGCCGCGTTCGTTGCATTTACGACTACAATGGCTGGAGATCAATATCCTGTGGAGTCGGCATGTCCTTCCTGATCGTTCTTGCTGCACTGGCTTTTCTGATGCTGGCCGCGTACCGCGGCTACAGCGTGATCCTGTTTGCCCCGCTTGCCGCGCTGGGCGCGGTGCTGCTCACCGACCCCGGTGCGGTGGCGCCGGTGTTTTCCGGCATCTTCATGGAAAAACTGGTCGGCTTCGTCAAGCTGTACTTCCCGGTGTTTTTACTGGGCGCGGTATTCGGCAAGCTGATCGAAATCTCCGGCTTTTCCGAGTCCATCGTGGTGGCGGCAATCCGCTACATCGGCCGCACCCGCGCCAATGCCGTGATCGTGCTGGTGTGCGCGCTGCTCACCTATGGCGGCGTGTCGCTGTTCGTGGTGGTGTTTGCCGTGTATCCGTTTGCTGCCGAGCTTTATCGCCAAAGCAATATCCCCAAGCGGCTGATGCCGGGGGCCATTGCGCTGGGCGCGTTTTCGTTCACCATGGACACCTTGCCCGGCACGCCGCAAATCCAGAACATCATTCCCACCACGTTTTTCAAGACCACCGGCTGGGCCGCGCCGGTGCTGGGCGTGATCGGCAGCATCGTGGTGCTGGCGGCGGGGCTGGCCTACCTGGAGTGGCGGCGGCGCACGGTCATGGCCACCGGCGAGGGCTATGGCGGCAGCGTCGCCCAGGCCCCGGACCAGGATCAGGACCAGCAGGCAGCCGCGCGCACCGGCTTGCCGCACCCGCTGCTGTCGGTGGCGCCGCTGGTGCTGGTGGGCGTGGTCAATTTCGCGCTGACCAAGATGATTCCGCAATGGTACGGCGACAGCTACGCGCTCACTGCCGCCGCCTTGCCCGGCCTGCACGACACCATCAACCTGCCCATCAAGGCCGTGATCGGCATCTGGGCGGTGGAGGGGGCGCTGTTGCTGGGCATAGTCTTCGTGGTGGTTACCGCGTTTGGCCGGGTGCGCGCCGCGTTTGCCGAAGGCACCAAGGCAGCCGTCGGCGGCGCCTTGCTGGCAGCCATGAACACCGCGTCGGAATATGGTTTCGGGGGCGTGATAGCCGCGCTGCCAGGCTTCCTGGCGGTCAGCAGCGCGCTCAAAAGCGTGCCCGATCCGCTGGTCAACGCCGCCGTGTCCGTGACCACGCTGGCCGGCATCACCGGCTCGGCGTCGGGCGGCATGAGCATCGCGCTGGCCGCCATGTCCGACCAGTTCATCCGCGCTGCCGAGGCGGCGCAGATTCCGCTGGAGGTGATGCACCGCGTGGTGTCGATGGCCAGCGGCGGCATGGACACGCTGCCGCACAACGGCGCCGTGATCACGCTGCTGGCGGTCACCGGTCTTACGCATAAACAGTCGTATGGCGAAATCTTCGGCATTACCGTGATCAAGACGCTGGCGGTGTTCGTGGTGATCGGCGTGTATTACCTGACCGGGCTGGTCTAGCTGGCTGGTGCCGGGTACTGCTTCTGGCAGCGGCCGCAGAAAAAACTGCGGCGCTGCGTGGTGCCCAGGTGGCCCCGCTCGAACGGTATGTCGCAGCGCGGGCAGATTTTCCTGGTGTGCGCCAGCCAGTTTTTCTTCAGCACTCCCTGTTTTTTCCAGGCCAGGAAGTCGAAGCTGTAGCTGCGCGCCTGCGCCACCAGCTCGCGCAGCTTGGCGGCCGGCAGCGCGCCCACGGTCGAGAGCGGGTGGACGCGGATGCGGAACAGGACTTCGTTCTTGATGATGTTGCCCACGCCGGCAAAAATGGTTTGATCGAGCAGCGCATCGCACACCAGCGTCGCTGGCTGGGCGCGCAATTTTTTCAGCGCCAGCGGCGGCGACCAGGCGTCGGCCATGACGTCGCCGCGCCAGTCGTATTCGGTGTCGAGGTCGTCCGTGATGGTCTTCACCGAACAAGTATAGAAATGCAGCGCGCTGGCGTCGTCGAAAAACAGGCTCAGCCGTGCTTTGGCATCTTTCGTCTCGTTGATGCGGTACGTGCCGAACATCAGCAAATGCACGCGTAATGCGCGGTCGCCCAGGCGCAGCAGGAACTGCTTGCCGAAGCTGCACACGTCCAGCACCGGCTGCCCGGCCAGTTCGGCCATGGCCACCCCGGTGCTGGTGCCTTCCGCATGCGTGATGGTGTGGCCGGTAAATACGGCGGCCTGCTCGCGCAGGATGACGATCGATGGTCCTTCGGGCATGGCGTTCTCCGTGGCATACGGCCTTCAGTGTGGCGGCGCCATGCCGGTTGCACCGTACGGTGGGCAACCGATCTGCCTGTGAGCACGCCCTCCGCCGCCGTCGTGGCCCGCTGGTGGCGGCCTGCGCCCATATCTTTATTTCTAAGTTTTCCGATTTGCAATAAAATAAACGCGGCGCGGCACCGATGCCCGCGCGTTTTCCAGGAGCCCGCGCATGACCATTTCGCTTCGCCGCACCATCATTGCGGCGTCCATCGCCGTGCTGGCGGCTACCGCCGCCCACGCCGCCGACGTCAAACCGGCGCCCAAGGCCGACATTGCCATTCCCGACATTGCCTATACCAAGTTCGTGCTGAAAAACGGCCTGACCTTGCTGGTCCACGAAGACCACAAGACGCCGGTGGTGGCCATCAATACCTGGTACCACGTGGGCTCCAAGAATGAAAAGCCGGGCAAGACCGGCTTTGCCCACCTGTTCGAACACCTGATGTTCAGCGGCAGCGACAACTTCAACCAGACTTACCTGAATGCCTTGCAGCGCATCGGCGCAACCGATCTCAACGGCACCACCAATCCCGACCGCACCAATTATTTCCAGAACGTGCCCACCTCCATGCTCGACTATGCGCTGTTTGCCGAGAGCGACCGCATGGGCCACCTGCTGGGCGTGCTCGACCAGAAAAAGCTGGACCTGCAACGCGGCGTGGTGCAAAACGAAAAACGCCAGGGTGAAAATCAGCCGTACGGCGTCACTCGCCAGCTGCTCACCGAAAACACCTGGCCGGTCGGCCACCCGTACTCGTGGACCACGATCGGTTCCATGGCCGATCTCGATGCGGCATCGATGGCCGATGTGACGGAATGGTTCAAGACCAACTACGGTCCGAACAACACCACGCTGGTGCTGTCGGGCGATATCACGCCGCAACAGGCGCTGGAAAAAGTCCAGAAATACTACGGCGACATCCCGGCGGGCCCGCCGCTGGCCAGGCACAGCGAATGGATTGCCAAGCGCACCGGCACCCACCGCAGTACGGTGCAGGACCGAGTGCCGCAGGCGCGCATCTACCGCGTGTGGAATGTGCCGGGCGCCAAGAGCGCGACCGAACCGCTGCTGGACCTGGGCGCGTACGTGCTGGGCGAAGGCAAGACTTCGCGCCTGTACAAGCGTCTGGTGTACAAGGAGCAACTGGCGACCAGCGTGGCCACCAGCAATGCTTCGTCCGAGATTGCCGGCCAGTTCTACATGGTGCTCACGGCCCGTCCCGGCGCCGACTCGGCCAAGATGGAACGCCAGGCCGACGAAGAACTGCAGGCGCTGCTCAAGCACGGCCCCACTGCTGCCGAACTGGAAATTGCCAAGACCAAGATCCTGGCCCAGTACACGCGCATCGTCGAACGCGTGGGCGGCTTTGGCGGCAAGAGCGATTTATTGGCCAGCTGCCAGACCTACACCGGCAACCCCGACTGCTACAAGGATTACCTGAAGGCGATCAAGGCGGCCACGCCGGCCTCGGTCAGGCAGGCGCTGAACGCCTGGCTGGCCGACGGCGACTTCGTGCTCGACGTCCAGCCGTTCCCGACCGATTACGCCACCACCGCCAAGCTCGACCGCAGCAAGCCGCCGGCGCTGGGCCAGGCCGAGTCGCTGACACTGCCGGCGATGCAGAAAGCCACGTTGTCGAACGGCCTGAAAGTGGTGCTGGCCGAGCGCCACACGGCGCCGGTGGTCAATTTGTCGCTAATGATCGATGCCGGTTATGCGTCCGATTCGCACGCGTTGCCGGGCGTAGCCAGCCTCACCCTGTCGATGCTGGACGAGGGCACGCAAAAGCGCAGCGCCGCGAAAATCAGCGAAGACATTGAATCGCTGGGTGCGCAGATTTCCAGTAACAACAATCTCGACGGCTCGTTCGTGCAATTGAACACGCTCAAGGCCACCTTGCCGCAAGCGCTGGACGTGTACGCCGACGTGGTGTTGCGCCCGGCGTTCGAACAAAAGGAAATCGACCGCCTGCGCAAGGACCAGCTGGCGGCGATTGCGCGCGAAAAAGCCAACCCGTCGTCGATGGCGCAGCGCGTGATTCCAGGCCTGATTTACGGCAAGGGCCACGCGTACGGCTTGCCGCTGTCGGGCAGCGGGACCGAGGAGTCGGTGCTGCGCATCGGCCGCGACGACCTGGTCACATATCACCAGACCTGGTTCAAGCCCAACAACGCCACCTTGCTGGTGGTGGGCGACACCACGCTGGCCGAAGTGGTGCCGCAGCTGGAAAAGGCGTTCGGCGGCTGGAAGGCCGGCGACGTGCCGAAGAAAAACATCGCGCCGGTGGCGCAGCCGGAAAAAACCAGCGTGTACCTGATGGACAAGCCGGGCGCGCAGCAAAGCGTGATTTATGGCGTGCAACTGGCGCCGCCGCGCAATGCGCCGGAGGCGGTGCAGCTGAGCGTGGTGAACAACATCTTCGGCGGCAATTTCGGTTCGCGCATCAATATGAACCTGCGCGAAGACAAGCACTGGTCGTATGGGGTACGCTCGGGCGTGCTGCCGGCCGTGGGCCAGGGACTGTACCTGAGCACGTCGCCGGTGCAGGCCGACAAGACCAGCGAGGCCTTGCAGGAACTGGTGCGCGAGTATGGCGACATTGCCGGCGCCAGGCCCATCACGCAGGCGGAGCTGACCGAGGCGCAGGACAATTCCACCTTGTCGCTGCCCGGTTCGTTCGAGACGGTAAGCCAGCTGGGCGGCGCCTACGGCACCATCCTGCAATACCAGCTGCCGGAAGATTATTACAACACCGTGACCGCCAAGATTACCGCGATGACGCCGGCGGACGCCAACGCGCTGGCCAAACGCACCATCGAGCCTGGCAAGCTGGTGTGGGTGGTCGTGGGCGACCTGAAGAAAGTGGAAGCCGGCGTGCGCGCGCTGAACCTCGGTGAAGTGCGCCGGATCGACACCGACGGCAACCTGCAATAAACGGTTACCGGTCGCGCCCGCGCGCGACCGGACCTGGCGCGGACCTGGAAACTCAGGCCGTCAGCGCCGTTTCTCTCACGAAGCGCGATTCGGCCGACCACATGGCGCAGGCGCGGGCCAGCAAGGTTGCTTCGGCGTCGGCCAGCACGCCGTCGGCGTCGGCAATGGCCCACATGGCGCGCAGCAGGCGGCGCCGCAGCTCGGGTGCGGTCACTTCGGCCAGCAGGCTGTCCATGGTGGCGGCATCGATGACCACGTGGCCCTGTTCCACCGAGCTGGCGAGCAAGTCGTGGCACAGGTCTTCCAGCAAGCCGTGGAAGGTGTCGATATCGATGTCGATATGTTCGAGCAGGCGGGTGCGGGTGAGGGCGCGCAGCTCGGATGGCGCCAGCGCACCATCGACCACCATTGCCAGGGCCACGATACGGCCAGCGGCGCTGGCACTGTTTTCTGCATAGTTACGCATTGCATTACTCCTTGGGTGTTGCCGGGCCAGCGAGGCTGGCCCGGCATGGGTTCTTAGTTTTTCTTGCGGGTCGCGTACAAGCTGGCAATCACGCTACTGCCGATCAGCACGGCCACAACGGTCAGCGAAATGTGCACCGGGATATGTATCCATGGCAGCAGCAGCATTTTCAGACCGATAAAGCAGAGCACCAGGGCCAGGCCATACTTCAGCAGGTGGAACCGGTCCGCCACGTCGGCCAGCAGGAAGTACAGCGCCCGCAAGCCCAGGATGGCAAACATATTCGACGTAAACACGATGAACGGATCGGACGTGATGGCAAAGATGGCCGGGATCGAATCGACCGCGAAAATCAGGTCGGTCACCTCGATCAGGATCAGCACCAGCATCAGCGTGGTCACGTAGCGCTTGCCGTTTTTCATGACCAGGAATTTCTCGCCGTGGTCGTCTTCCGATACGGGCAACACCTTGCGCGCCCAGCGCAGCACCGGGTTGTTTTTCACGTCCGGTTCGTCGTCGACGGCTTTCAGCATTTTCAGGCCGGTGAACAGCAGGAACGCGCCGAACAGGTACAGGATCCAGGAGAATTCGCTGACCACCCAGGCGCCCGCCAGGATCATCACCGCCCGCATCACGATCGCCCCCAGCACGCCGTAGATCAGCACGCGGCGCTGGTATTCGGGCTTGACGCCAAACGCGGTAAAGATCAGCAGGAAGATAAACACGTTATCGACCGACAGCGCTTTCTCGATCAGGTAGCCGGACAGGAACTCGAGCGACTTTTGCTCGGCAATTTCGGGCCCGACCGTGCCTTTCAGGTACCACCACAGGCCGCCGTTGAACAGCAGCGCCAGGCTGAACCAGCCAAGCGACCAGGCGCCGGCCTCCTTCACCGACACTTTATGCGCCTTGTTGCCGCCGAAGACCCACAGGTCCAGCGCCAGCATCAGCAGTACGAATGCCACGAACCCGGCCCACATGGGCGCAGTGGCAATGTTTTCCAATCCGGTCATGAACGGTCCTCCTTACATGAAGTTAGATGGATATAGCGAAATACCTGGCCATCATAAGAGCGCACGATTGTTCGTACAATTCGAATATACTTTAGTAAATCATCGAAAAACTGGATGTATTAAGGCCTATGAGCAACTTAAATTACAAGCATTTGCGGTATTTCTGGATGGTGGCGCGCAGCGGCAGCATCGCCAAGGCCGCCGAGCAGCTGCACCTGACGCCGCAGTCGATCTCGGGCCAGCTGACAGAGTTTGCCGACACGCTGGGCGTGGAACTGTTCCGCCGCGTGGGGCGGCGGCTGGAGCTGACCGAAACCGGCAACCGCGTGCTGCGCCATGCCGAGGATATTTTCAGCGCCGGTGACGCCTTGCTCGACGTGGTGCGCGACCAGTCGTCCACCCAGGCCAGCAGTTTTCGGGTGGGGGTGTCGGACTCGGTGTCGAAAGAAGTGGCCTGCCGGCTGGTGGCGCCGGCGCTGTCGCTGGCCGAACCCACGCGGCTGGTCTGCCGCGAAGGACGGCTGGCGGCGCTGCTGGCGGACATGGCAATCCACCGGCTGGACCTGATCATTGCCGACCGGCCCATGCCCAGCCACCTGAGCGTGCGCGGCTACAACCACTTGCTGGGCGAGAGCGAACTGGGCGTGTTTGCCGCGCCCTCGCTGGCGGCCACCCTGGCCGGTGACTTTCCCGCTTGCCTGAACCATATGCCACTGCTGCTGCCGGGCGAAGATTTCGCCGTGCGCGCCAAGCTGATGCAGTGGCTGCACATGCAAGTGCCACGCCTGCGCGTGGTGGGAGAATTCGACGACAGCGCCATGATCCGGGCTTTCGGCGAAGCGGGCGCAGGGCTGTTCTTTGCGCCGATCGTGACCTCGGAAGCCGATACCGGCAATCAGGCCGGCGTGCAACTGGTGGGCACCATCCCGGCGCTGCGCGAGCAAGTATACGCAATCACGACCGAGCGCCGCCTGAGCCACCCGGCCACCCAGGCCATCAGCCAGGCCGCACGCCAGACCCTGTCAGCGTAACCCCGGCCCCGCCTGCATTACAACGCATACCGTACCGTCCGGAATCAGCCCCACCGCCCACCCCGCCGGGGTCAGACCCCACTGCCGACCCTGCCGGGGTCAGCCCCCACCGCCGACCCCGCCGGGGTCAGACCCCACCGCCGACCCTGCCGGGGTCAGACCCCACCGCCGACCTCGCCGGGGTCAGCCCCCACCGCCGACCCTGCCGGGGTCAGACCCCACCGCCGACCCCGCCGGGGTCAGACCCCACTGCCGACCCCGCCGGGGTCAGACCCCACTGCCGACCCTGCCGGGGTCAGACCCCAGCGACGAGCCTGCTGGGGTCTGACCCTACCAGGTTGTGCCGTGTCGCTTTGGGGCAGCTCCGGCGCTGGGCTTGCTGTTTCAGAGCGCCTTGCTGCACAGGCGGAAGTCGGGGTCTTCCTCGTAGGGCCGGATCTGGAAGCCCAGGCTGGCCATCAATTTCAGCATGCCGCTGTTTTTCACCAGCACCAGGCCATTGAGTTCCTTCAGGCCCTTGTCGCGCGCCACATCCATGATGGCCAGCATCAGCCGCGTGCCCAGGCCCTGGCCGCTGAAGCGGTCGTCCACCACCAGCGAGAATTCGCCGCTGCTGTCGTCGGGGTTGGCAATGTAGCGCGACACGCCGAGGATCCGCTCCGCTTCCACGAAGCCGCCGTCGGCGCCCGGTGTGCGCAGCGTCTGCACGGCGACGAGCGCCATCTCGCGGTCGTAGTCGATCAGCGTGTACTTGGCCAGCATCGGCACCGACAGCTCGCGCAGCGACGAGGCAAAACGGTAGTAGCGCGACTTTTCCGACAGCCCGCGCACGAACTCCTGCAACATGAACGCGTCGTCCGGCTGCACCGGCCGCAGCGTGTACAGGCCGCCGCCGCGCAGCGGCCATTGCTGGGTGTAAGCGGCGGGGTAGGGCAGGATGGCCAGGTGGTCGTACTTGTGCGACGACGGCGGCGCGGCATCGATCACGATCCGTGCGTCCACCGCCAGGGCGCCGTGCTCGTCGACGATCAGCGGGTTGATGTCCACTTCGCGCAGTTGCGGCAGCTCGCATACCATTTCCGAGACGCGCAGCAGGATGTGTTCGATGGCCTCGCGCTGGGCCGGCGGTGCGCCGCGCCATTCGCCCAGCGTGTCGGCAGCGCGCACGCGGCCGATCAGGCGCTGCGCCAGGAACTGGTTCAGCGGCGGCAGCTCGGTGGCGCGGTCGGCAATCAGCTCGATCATGGTGCCGCCGGCGCCAAAGCTGATCGCCGGTCCAAACAGGCGGTCGGTGGACACGCCGATGAACAGCTCGCGGCCATGGCGCTTGCCGGCCATTTTCTGCAGCGTGATGCCGTTGATCTTGGCGTCGGGCCGCAGGCGGCCCACGGTGGCCAGCATGTCGTCGTAGGTGTCCCGCACGCCGGCGGCGGTGAGTACGCCCAGCGCCACGCCCTGCACGTCGGATTTGTGGGTGATGTCGGGCGAATCGATTTTCATCGCCACCGGGTAGCCCAGCTGGCTGGCGATCAGCACCGCCTCGGTGGAACTGCGCGCCAGCATGGTGGCCGTGATCGGAATGTGGAACGCGGCCAGCAGCGCTTTCGATTCCATTTCGGTCAGCACCTTGCGCCGTTCGGCCAGCACGCTTTCGATCAGCAGGCGGGCGCCATCGAGGTCGGGATCGGCCAACTGCGACAGCGGCGGCGGGGTCTGGTGCAGCAGCTGCTGGTTCTGGTAGAACGAGGCGATATTGGAAAAGCCGTCGACGGCCGCTTCGGGCGTGCGGAACGTGGCCAGTCCCGCCTTGTTGATGATCTGGCGCGCCTCGATCACCTGGCTGTCGCCCATCCAGCACGTCAGCAGCGGTTTGCCCAGGCCCGCGTTCAGCGCGCTCACGGCCTGCGCCACGGCGGCCGGATCGCCACCGAGCTTGGGCGAGTAGATGACCAGGATGCCATCCACCTGGTTATCGCGGGCGCAGGCCAGCACCGCTTCGCGGTACGCGTCGGCGCTGGCGTCTTCGCCCAGGTCGAGCAAATTCGACAGCGTGGCGTGTTCCGGCACCAGCGGCGCCAGTGCCTCCGCGCTGGCCGCCGAAATGCGCGCCAGTTGCAGGCCCAGTTCATGGATCCAGTCGGCCGCCAGCACGCCGGGACCGCCGCCGTTGGTGACCACGGCCAGCCGTGGTCCCACCGGACGGTAGCGCGAGGCCAGGCACTTGGCCGCCGAGAACAGCTGGACGAACGATTTGACGCGCACGGCGCCGGTGCGGCGCAGCGCCGCATCGAACACCACGTCGCTGAGCACCATCGCGCCCGAGTGCGTAAGCGCCGCCTGCGACGCGGCCGTCGCGTTGCCGGCCTTGAGCACGATCACCGGCTTGGTGTTGGCCGCGCCGCGCAGGGCGGACAGGAAGCGGCGCGCATTGGTCAGACCTTCCATGCAGATGACGATGCTTTGGGTGGCCGGGTCGGTGGCGAGAAAATCCAGCGTTTGCGCCAGGTCCACCGCCGTGTTGGGGCCGAGCGACACCACGGCCGACAACCCCACCGCGTTCTTGTCGGCCCAGTCGAGGATGGCGGTGGTGAGCGCACCCGATTGCGAAATCAGCGCCAGGCTGCCGGGGCGGGCCAGCGGGCCGGCCACGCTGGCGTTCAGGTGCAAACGCGGGCGCTGGTAGCCAAGGCAGTTGGGGCCCAGCAGGTGAATGTCGTGGCGCTTGGCGATGGCGATCAGCGCCGTGGCCAGCGCCGGATCGACGCTTGACGACAGGATCAGCGCCGCGCGGCACTGGATGCGGCCGGCCACCTCGAGCGCAAACGTCAGCTGGTCGTGCGGCAGCGCGATCACGGCCAGGTCGGCGCGCGACTGCGCCAGGTCGGCCAGGGTGCCCGTCATGCCGATGTCGAGATAGCTGACCGGGCCGGTAAACCCGCCCTGTTCGAGCTGGGCGCGGATGCTGCGGCCGTACGTGGTCTGACTGTCGGGCTGGTCCTCGCGTCCGGCAAACACGACGATGGACCGGGGGGCGAACAGCGGGGTGAGGTAGTGGTTATCCATGCGCCGATGATAGCGCAAATTTCTACGCAAAAACGCCACGAAAAAATGCCGCCCGAGGGCGGCAAAAGTGCGACAGAGAGGAACCGGCTCGATTATTTGGGCATCAACACGGTGTCGATCACGTGGATCACGCCATTGTCGGCAGCAATATCGGTCTTGGTCACATGGGCTTTGTCGATCATCACTTTGTCGCCCTTGACGGCCACTTTGAACGCAGCGCCTTCCACGGTCTTGACGTCGCCCGGCTTGACGTCGGCGGCCATGACCTTGCCCGGCACCACGTGGTACGTCAGCACCTTGGTCAGGGCGGCCTTGTCCTTCAGCAGCGCGTCGAGCTTGGCTTTCGGGATTTTGGCGAACGCGGCATCGGTCGGTGCGAACACGGTGAACGGGCCCGGGCCCTTGAGCGTGCTTTCCAGGCCGGCCGCCTGCACGGCCGTCACCAGGGTGTTGAAGGAACCGGCCGCTTTCGCGGTTTCGACGATGTCTGCTGCCTGGGCGGCGCCGAAGGCCATGGTAAATGCCGCTGCCATCAAAAATTTCTTCATAGTGTGCTCCTTGGTGGTGGTTTGAACCGATCGTGAACCGGCTTGGGATTGAATGTAGCGCTCCGCAGGCCGCAGGTATACCGTGCGCAGGTCAGGTGCGCGGGGTAAGCGGTTCAAACACAGTTCATCGCGCCGGCTTTGGAGTCTATTGCCGTTGGGAAAATTGGACGGTTTGGTTTATATTGGCTGTCTGTACCAATTTGGAGAAAGTCATGGCAAGTGAAGGCGTCACATTCGACGCGGTGGCGGCAGCGGCTGCCGGTTTGCAAAGCAGCGGCCAGCCCGTCACCATCGATACCGTGAGCGGCGCGCTGGGTATCCCCGCATCGGTTGCTGTCCACAAGTACCTGGCCGCCTGGCGCAGCGCGCAAGCGACTGCCGCGCCGGTACCGCCGCCGCAGTTGCCCGAAGCGGTGCTGGCAGCGCTGGCGTCGTGGGCCCAGCAATATTCGGACGAGGCGGGCGCCGCCAACCGCGCCGGGCTGGAACAGACCGGCGGCGACCTCGACGCCTTGCTGGCCGCCAGCGAGCAGCTCGAAGCCGAGCGCGACAGCGTAAAGGCCGCGCGGGACGAAGCGCTGGAAATCCTGGCCGATCGCGACGAGCAGATCGAACGCCTGCAGGCCGAACTGCGCAACGCGCGCCAGATCGCCACCGACGCGCTGGTGGGCAAGGCCAAGGACCACCTGGCCATCGAAGGCAAGGACAGCCAGCTGGCCGATTTGCGCCAGCAGCTGGAACGCAACGTGGCCGCCGCCGCCGCCGATTCCGACCGCCGCCTGGTGGCCGAAATGGAACTGGTGGGCGCGATTACCGCGCGCGACAACTTCGCGGCCGAGATCCAGGAACTGCGGGCACGCCTGGACGCCCGCCAGGTACGCGGCGCGGGTTGAACGGCGTTGCGGTTCAGGCCGACCGAGTGCCACCGCTAGCGCCAGAACCGTCATTCCCGTGCAGGCGGGAACGACGGCGGAGCTGCCTCGGGCAATTTTAAGATCCGCTTCATCTTCCGCAACCACACTCGCCCCCATGCGCATCCTGTTAGTCGAAGACGACACCTCCCTTGGCGACACCATCCTCACCTGGCTGCGGCTGGACCAGCACGCGGTCGACTGGGTGCAGCGCGGGGACTCGGCGCAGACTGCCTTGATGACCCACCGCTACGACTGCGTGCTGCTTGACCGTGGTCTGCCGGGCCTGACCGGCGACGCCCTGCTGGCCGCATTGCGCGCCGCCGGCAACCGCGTGCCCGTCATCCTGATCACCGCGTTCAACGCGCTGGCCGACCGGGTGGAGGGGCTGGACCTGGGCGCCGACGATTACCTGGTCAAACCGTTCGAGCTGGAAGAAATGTCGGCCCGCATCCGGGCCGCCGTGCGGCGCGGCGCCGACCAGGCCAGCAACACGCTGGCGCACGCCGGCATCGCGCTCAATCTCGACACCAAGCAGGCCAGTCAGAGCGGCCAGCCACTGGCGCTGACCGCGCGCGAATACCACGTGCTGTATGCGCTGATGCTGCGCAAACACAGCATCGTCTCGCGCGCGCAGATCGAGGAAACCCTGTACGGCTGGGGCGACGAGGTGGAGAGCAACGCCATCGAAGTGTACATCCACAACCTGCGCAAAAAACTCGGCGGCGACAGCATCGTCACCGTGCGCGGTCTCGGCTACCGGCTGCGCAGCGATGGCGATGCCTGAGCCGAAGGCGTCACGGCCGTGGTCGCTGCGGCGGCGCCTGCTGGCCGCCATCGTTGCCGCCAGCACCGTGCTGTGGCTTGCCAGCCTCGGCATTGTCACGTATATCGCGTGGCACGAAACCAATGAAGTGTTCGACGACGCGCTCGAAGAATCGGGTTACATGATCATGGCCGCCACCACCGACTGGAACGAGCGCGGCCTGCTGTCGCCGGCACGGGCCGGGGGTACCGGCGAACGCAAGGTGGACATGCAGTACCAGATCGTGGTCGGTGGCCGCGTCTTGCAACGCACGCGCGGCGCCCCGGCCACGCCGTTCGTGGGCGACTTCGACGACGACCACGGCTTTGCCGATCCGCGCATCGGCGAGCGCCGCTGGCGCGTGTTCGTGGTGCGCGATGCGCAGCGCCGCTTCGAAGTGCAGGTGGGACAACAACACAAGAAACGGTTCGATATCCTGGAAGAGCTGGCCGAGCACCTGTGGCTGCCGGTCGCCGGTTTTCTGGCGCTGCTGGCGCTGGTGTGCTGGCTGCTGATCCGCCGCGTGCTGCAACCGCTGCGCCGCACCGCCGCCGCGATTGCCGCCAAGACTCCGCACGACCTGGCGCAGGTGGACACGGCCGGCCAGCCGCGCGAACTGTTACCCATTGTGCTGGCCCTGAATGGCGTGCTGGGCCGGCTCGACGCCGCCTTGCAGGCCGAACGCCGGTTTACCGCCGATGCCGCGCACGAACTGCGCACGCCGCTGGCCGGCCTGCACATGCACGTGCAACTGCTGCAACGCCAGCATCCCGATCCGCTGCTCGCTGCACCGTTCAAAAAGCTGCGCGACGATATCGCCCGCGTGACGGCGCTGGTGGACAGCCTGCTGACGCTGGCGCGGCTCGACCCGGTGGCACGCGAACAGCTGGCGACCGAGCCGGTGGCGCTGGCGCCGCTGTTCGAGCAATTGCGCGCAACGTACGCCGATCAGGCTGCCACACGCGGCATGGCGCTGGTCGTACAAGCCAACCAGGCAGTGGTGCACGCCAACCCGGCCATGGTGCAGATCGTCGTGCGCAACCTGTTCGATAACGCCATGCGCTATTGTCCCGATGGCAGCCGCATCGAGCTCGACGCCACGCGCGCCGGCGAGCGCGTGGTGCTGGCCGTGCGCGACAACGGGCCCGGCGTGGATGCCGCCAGTCGCCAGCGTTTGGCGGAGCGTTTTTACCGCGTGCTGGGCGCAGCTGCCACCCAGCCCGGCAGCGGCCTCGGGCTATCGATCGTGCAGCGTATCGTGGAACTGCATGGCGGCGCACTGGTGTTCGGCGCCGGTCTCGACGGGCGCGGCCTCGGCGTCGCGCTCGACTTTCCGGCGGCGGCAGCCACCCATTAAGATTCGCTTCATGTCCGGCCGGTGTAATGCGTTCCATCCCCACCACGAAAGGACGACACCATGAAACGCATCATTCAGATGACCTGCATCACCGCACTGCTGGCAGGTTCCACGTTTGCCATCGCCCAGACCGGCGGCTACACGGGACCGACGAGCAAACCGGCGCCGGCCGGCTACGCCGGTCCTTCGGCCGTGGCGCTGACCACCGCCAAGCAATTGCTGGCCGACGGCAAGGACGATCAATATGCCAAGCTCAAGGGCAAGCTCACCAGCCACAAGGGCGGCGAGGATTACGAGTTCACCGATGCCAGCGGCAAGATCACGGTGGAAATCGACGCCAAGCGGTTCCCGGAAGGCGTGACCATCGATCACAATACGCTGGTAGAACTGACCGGCGAGTTCGACAAGGAGACTTTCGGCGAATCGACGTTTGACGTCAAACAGCTCAAAGTCGTCGCCAAATAAGCCCATCAATGTCTCTTTTTCGCACAAAGTGCTCGGCGGCTGCCACTCTTCGGCCGCCGCACCATGCCCCGCTATGGCCCATGTTTGCACGATATTGGGGCATTCTCCACTACTGACATAATAGTTTCGGTATCAGACCGCGCAAAAATTTGATTGGTTCCGCACTTGCGTGATCAATAAGATGACTCCGGTCACACTGGGCCATCGCACCAGTGTGCTAGTTAGTTAAAAAAGCAGCATCAAAAACTACACCACTGGAGAGAGACATCATGACCGTACCCGCAACCGGGCGTCACGCAGCATCCCCACGCATGCAAATCAAATTGACCGTCGCCATCCTGGCCGCGTCCGGCATCCTGAGCAGCGCTTCGGTCTGGGCGCAGGAGGCGCCGGTGGCGGCGGAAGAGGCCGCTGCGCCGGTCGCTACCGTGACCGTGACCGGCGTACGCCGCGCCGCGCAGAATGCCCAGAACATCAAGAAAAATTCGGATGAGGTGGTCGATGCCATCGTCGCCGAGGAAGCCGGTAAATTCCCCGATAAAAACGTTGCCGAGATTCTCGGCCGCGTGACCGGCGTGCAAGTGCGCCGCGAAGCGGGTGAAGCCGGCGCCGTGGTCATCCGCGGCTTGCCCGGCCTGACCACCTTGCTCAATGGCCGCGAAGTTTACACGTCCAACAGCCGCAGCCTGAACCTGACCGATATTCCGACCACCATGCTTTCGGGCGTCAACGTCTACAAGACCCAGGGCGCGGAAATGGTGGAGGGCGGTACCGCCGGCCTGATCGACGTGCGCACCTTCCGTCCCTTCGACTTTACCGGCTTCTCCGGCAACCTGGTCACGCGCGTGGAAAACCGCGACAAGGCCAATACCAACGACCCGCAAGTATCGGGCATGATGTCGAACCGCTGGAAAACCTCGGTGGGCGAATTCGGCGCCTTGCTGGGCGTGTCGTACCAGCTCGGTCGTTACCATGACGAGGTGGCGTGGAACTCGCCCCCCGACAATAACATCACCAGCAACCCGGCCGTGACCGGCCCGTTCGACCTGGGTCACACCAACGTAATCGGCGAGCGCACCCGCTATTCGGCCAACTGGGCGCTGCAATGGCGTCCGTCGAACACGGTGGAACTGTATGCGGACGGCTGGTCCACCCGCATCGACCACGACATGGAACGCCAGTTCATGATCAGCGGCCTCGGTTGGAATGCGAACAGCAAGTACACCTTGTTCCCCGGCACCAACCAGGTCGATACCGTGACCAACACCGGTAACCTGACCGCGCTCAGCTCGAACCAGACGCCGCAAGACGATTCGGAAACCCACCAGGCGGCCATTGGCGGACGCTGGAACGTCACGCCGTCGCTGAAAATCACCAGTGAACTGGTGCGTACTACCAGCAAGTGGAAGCAGGATATGCCGATCATGGAAATGACGGCCAATCCGACCACGATCACGGCCAGCACCTATAAAAACGGTGGCGCCTACTACGACTACCCGGGCTTCAACATGCTGGACCCGAACAACTACAAGCTGGGCGCCTTCATCGACAACTGGCAGCGCTCGAACGGCGGCTCGAACGATTGGCGTGCCGACGTCACCTGGAACGCCGGCGAAGAACACTTCTTCAGCGAGTTCACGGGCGGTGTGCGCCTGGCCAAGCGCAAGGCCAGCTACGAGCACGAGAGCATGAATTTCCTGCCGGTGCCGGCCACGGGCCTGCCGGCCGTGTCGTCGCTGCCGGGCCTGACCTGCCCATCGTCCAAGCTGTCGAACGACTACGGCATGAACCAGTGGCTGGTAATCTGCGAACAGTACCAGCATGCCAACCTCGACGCCTGGCGCAAGCTGTATGGCCGCGACGGCAAAACGGCAGCCGATCCTTACTCGCTGTACACCAACAGCGAAGACACCACGGCTTTCTACGGCAAGACACGCTACCAGTTCGACGCCGGCCCGGTGCCGATCAGCGGCGTGATTGGCGTGCGCGTGGTCAAGACCGAGCTGGACGTGAACGGCTTCAGCAACGTCAACGGCGTGCCGGTTGCAGTCAATCGCAACGTGTCCGATACCGACATCCTGCCTAACTTCACGCTCAAGGCTGCGCTGACCAACAACCTGATCGCCCGCTTCAACGCCGGCAAGACCATTCAGCGTCCGGCCTTCGGCGATTTCAATCCGGGCACGTCGCTCGGTGCCACGCCGGATGGACTGGGCATCTACGGCGGCAGCGGTGGTAACCCCGACCTGAAACCGGTAATCGGCAAGAGTGCCGACGTGACGCTGGAATGGTATTTCGCCCCGACCGGCAGCCTGACTGCCGCCGTGTTCAAGCACAAGTTCGAGAACTACATCATCCGCTCGCTGGCGCTGGAAACCATCGACGGCAAGCAGTACCGCATGGATCGCCCGCGCAACGTCAACGACGGCCAGTTGCAAGGCATCGAGCTGGGCTACCGTCAGTTCTTCGATTTCCTGCCGGGCTGGCTTGGCGGCTTCGGCATGGAAGCGAACTACACGTACCTGAAAGCGCACCTGGTCGATGGCGGCAAGGAAGTACCGTTTGCCGGTCTGTCGAAAAACTCGTACAACATCGTCGGCCTGTACGAGCGCGGACCATGGTCGGCGCGCCTGGCCTACAACTGGCGCAGCAAGTTTGTCGATGCCTTCAACTATCGCACGCTGTCCGCGCCGGTGGGCCCGCTGGACCTGATCGTCGATCCGATCAAGACCGCCGATGCCTCGATCTCGTACCGCGTGACCGACAAGCTGGGCTTTACCCTGGACGTGGAAAACCTGCTGGACCGCACTTACCACGACTACCACGGCATTGCGAGCAACCCGCGTGATGTGCGTCGATACGACCGGGTCGTAGGCCTGACCATGCGCCTGAAGTTCTAAGCGGTCGCTTCAAAAAGACCACAGCGTCGTTGCAGCGCCTTGCCGTGCAGGCGCACTGTCTACGGCGCTGCGCCTCGCTGTGCTCATTTTGAAGCAAAAAGACCACAGCGTCGTTGCAGCGCCTTGCCGTGCAGGTGCACTGTCTACGGCGCTGCGCCTCGCTGTGCTCATTTTGAAGCAACCTTGATTTTCCGGCGTAAAAACCAGCGCACCGTGCGGCTCCCAGCCCACGGTGCGTTTTAATTTGCTTGCCACTCCCGTCCTTTTAAATGATAATAGTTCTCATTTAATTTTCAGGACGGTTCAGTGACGTCGAGCGTGGAGAGCCTGTATCGCGAACATAGCCCGTGGTTGACGGGCTGGCTGCGCGCGCGGCTCGGCCATTGTTCCGACCGCGCTGCCGACTTCGCGCAAGACACGTTCGTGCGCATTTTGCAGTCCGGCGCCTGCGTGGCGGACGTGGCGCAGCCGCGCTCGTACCTGGCCACCATCGCACGCGGCCTGATGATCGACCACTTCCGCCGCCACGACATCGAGCAGGCATACCTGGCCGAACTGGCGCTGGTGCCGCCGGCGCTGCAACCGTCGCTCGAGGAACGCGCCATCCTGCTGGAAACCCTGCTGAGCATCGACCGCATGCTGGCGGACCTGGGCCCGAAAGTACGGCAGGCGTTTTTGCTGGCGCAATTGGAAGGGCTCGACTACGCCACCATTGCGGGGCAGCTCGGCGTCTCGGTCAGCAGCGTCAAAAAGTATATGCACAAGGCGGTGGTGCAATGCCTGAAATGCCTGTGAACGCTGCTGGAACCGCCGACGACCTGCCGCTGGAAGCGGCGGCCGACTGGTTCCTGCTGCTGATGGAAGACGATACGCCGGAAAACCGCCGGCGCTGGCAGCGCTGGCATGACGCCCACCCGGCTAACCAGCGGGCGTGGGAAAAAGTCGAAAAGCTGCAAAGCCTGCTGGCGGCAGCGCCGCGCCAGACCCCGCAAGTGCTGCGCCAGACCGACCGCAAGGGCAAACGCCTGCGCCGCCAGGTGCTGAGCATGCTCGGGCTGGTCGTCACCGCCGGCCTCGGCTATCGGCTGGCGACCACCTGGCAGGCGGCGCCCGCCGCCACGTCCATCGAGTGGATGGTCGCGGCGGCCGGTGAGCGGCGCGAGGTGGTGTTGCCCGATGGCGGCCGGCTGTGGCTGGCGTCCGGCACCCGGGTGGGCCTTGCCTACGACGCGGGCAGCCGCGACATTTACCTGGCCCAGGGCGCGCTGCAGCTGACCAGCGGCAGCGACCCGCAAGGCCGCAAGCTGCGCATCCTGGCGCGCGATGGCGTGATTCGTCCGCTGGGCACGCGGCTCACCGTGAGCCTGTTCCAAGACCACACAGTACTGGCCGTGCAGCAAAGCGCGGCCGAGGCCCAGCCGCTGTCCGGCTCGCGCGTGCGGGTGGAAGCGGGTCAGCGCGTGGTCTTCTCCAAGACCGGCAGCGGCCGCCCGGAGCGGGCGCTGTTCCCGGAAGATGCGTGGACCCGCGGCCTGCTCACGGCGCTCAATATGCCGCTGACCGAGTTCGCCGACCGCTTTGCGCTGTACACGGGCCAGCACATCGAGGTGGCGCCGGCGCTGGCGCTGCAACGGGTGTCGGGCACGTTCCGCATCGACGCCGCCGACCGTTCATTGCACACGCTGGCCGACGGCCTGGCGCTGCGCCTGGACCGGACCGCTGCCGGCTGGCGCCTGCGGCCACGCTAGGTTCAACTACCGGTCGCAAAAAAATTTTTAAAAAGACGGTACTTTTCCGCGATTGATCCGGCCTACAGACAAGCCGATCAATTTTTCCATAAAAATATGAACCTTGTCCTCCAGAGTGCCGTCACCGGCCCAGCGCGCAGTCGTCACCTGCGCATCCGACCCTTGCTGGCCGCCTTGCTCAGCGCCGGCATCCTGCTGCCGGCGTCCATCGCGCTTGCCGCCGATGGCGATGCTGGACGCAGCGCGCCCGCCAAAACCTACGCCATCGCCTCCGCGCCGCTGGCCGATGTGCTCAACCGCTACGCCGCCGAAGCTGGCGTGGTGCTGGTGTTCGACGCCGGCCAGCTTGGCGGCGCCCAGTCGAAAGGCTTGCAAGGCAAGTACGATGTGCAGGGCGGCTTCCAGGCACTGCTGGCCGGCACCCGGTATGACGCGGTAATGAACAAGTCGGGCGGCTTCGTGCTGCGCGAACGCCCGCCGGCAGCGGCGGCGCGCGGCGACAAGACCGCGCAAGCAGACGCCGCAGCCGAACCGACCTTGCAGCCGATCCAGGTACAGGCTTCCACGCTGGGGACGGTGGAAAAGCTGGACCGGGAAATGATCAGCAATGCGGCGGCCATCAACGGCGACCTGACCAGCATGTTGCGCCTGAACCCGAACGTGCAGTACGACGAGGCATTGCTGTCGTCTGCCACCGGCGGCGAGATTTCGCCGGCCGAGATCAGCATCCACGGCGCCAAGGCATACCAGAACGAAATCCTGCTCGATGGCGTATCGATTTCCAATGATATCGACCCGGGCAACAAGATCACTACCACCAGTCCCGACCTGATACCGGGTTCGGCGCAATCGCTGGCAGTCGATGCCAGCATCCTGTGCGATATCGAGGTGCTCGATTCGAACGTCTCGGCCGAATATGGCCGCTTCGTGGGTGGCGTGGTCAAGTCGCGCATCTGTTCGGCACGCAAGCAGTTCGGCGGCAAGATCGCGGTCGGTTACACGTCGTCGGGCTGGAGCAAATTGCTGATCGACCCGGCGCGCGAGGAGGACTTCGAAAATTCGTCCACTGCCGACCTGCAACCGCGCTTCAAGAAATGGACCTATAAAACCACGGCCGAGGCGCGGTTTGGCACCGACTGGGGCGTGCTGATCAGTGGTGTGCGGCGGACTTCGGATATTCCGCTCAACCGTTTTACCACCAGCAACGAAGGCACGACCGTCAGCCGGGAAGTGACGCAAACGCGCAAGCAGGATACGCTCATCGTCAAAACCGACTACACCCCGGTGGCAGGTATCCACAAGGCCGAGCTGACGCTGGCGTACGCGCCATCGGCCAATACCTATTTCATCGAAAACTACCGCGACAGCGATTACACCATCAACACCGGCGGCCTCAACTTGAGCGGCCGGCTCGAGTCGCGTTACGACATCGCCACCGTGACCCATCAACTGGCCTATTCGCGCAACAGGCAGTCGCGCCGGGGCGAGGCCGATACCTATATGAACTGGCGCTGGTCGGCGGACGACAAGAACTGGGGCGATCCCACCCTGGGCACCAACCCGTCCAGCGGCCAGGGCGCGCAGGGCGATGTCGACCAGGAAATCAAGACTGCCGAGTACAAGCTGCGCGCAGCGTTTACGCCGTTTAAAACCGGTCCCATCACGCACCGCGCCAGCAGCGGCCTGGAACTGCGCAAGCAGGAGGCGACCTATGCGCGCTTGAAAACCCAGTACAACTACTCCACCTATGCCGTGCTGCCGACCACCGGCGCCATGTCGCGCTGCGAGGCGGCCGACGGCACCATCGATACCGTTGCCTGTTCGAGTGCCTACACGCGCGCCAATGCCGGTCAGTTCTTTCGCAACCTGATCATTTACAACCAGGGCAGCCTGGACGTGAATGCCACGTCCAAGGCCGCGTATCTGGAGGATGAAGCGAGCTGGGGTGCATTTTCGCTGCGCGCTGGCGTGCGTGCCGACAAGGACTCGCTGGCCAGCAAGACCAATGTCGCGCCGCGCGTGAAGCTGGCCTGGCAGGCTTCCGACACGCTGGCGCTCGATCTCGGCGCCAACCGTTATTACGGCCGCAATATGTTCGCGTATGCGCTGCAGGAAAAAATCAACCTGCTGAAGACCACGCGCAACCGCGCCATCACGACGCTGGTGTGGGGGCCGGAAGTAGCGAGCAAGCCCCTCAATCGCCTCGACGACGTGCGTGCACCGCATGACAATGAGCTGACCGCTGGCCTGACGTACGAGTCGGACCTGCTGGCCGGCCCGCTCAGCGTGCGCTACACGCACCGCGATGGCAAGGACCAGATCGTCCGCAAGCTGGTGACCGGCCAGAGCGAATGCAATGCCAACCAGTGTTATATCTTCACCAACGGCGGCGTGAGCGAGACCAAGGACCTGACGGTCAGCTGGTCGAATGCGCGCGCGTTCAAGCTGGGCAGTACCGTCAACCGCATGTGGGTGGCGGCCAACAAGAGCGACACCAAGTCGAACTATTCGACCTACGTGGACATCTACAGCAGCGCCATGCTGACGGATGAGCTGATCAACTATAACGGGCGTGTGATCCGCTATTCTCAAATGCCGGCCGATAACTACAACCGTCCGTGGACGCTGCGCGTGGGCGCCATGACCACGTTGCCGTCCCAGCACCTGACCGTCAACAACATGCTGCGCGTGCGCGGCAGCTATGTCACCAGTGCGCGCAAAGGCACCGTGATGTTCGAAGGCACGGCCATCCCCAATTTCGAACCGACCAACCTGCCGACGTCGCTGGCCATCGACACCGTGGTGCACTGGTCGCCGCGCATTTACAAGCGCCAGGAACTCGACGTGAAACTGACCATCGAAAATTTGACCAACCGCAAAAACACGATGACCATCAGCGAAGCGTACGTGAGCTACGAACGCGGCCGCACCATTGCCCTGGAGATCGGCTATGACTTCTAATCCAGTGAAAATATTTGCCGCAGTGGGCCTGTGGTTCACGCTGTCCGCCGCCATGGCTGCCGAAGCATTCCGCTGGGATGATCGCGTGCAGCGCGGCCAGCTCGACAACGGTTTTACGTATTACATCGTTGATGGCAAAAATCTCGGCAATACGGTGTCGCTGCAGCTGCTGGTGCGGGTCGGATCGCTCGACGAGCGCGACGACCAGTCCGGCGTGGCGCACATGGTCGAGCACATGGTGTTCAAGGCGTCCGCCGCCCACCCCGAGGGCGTGGGCAAGTACATGGAAAGCCAGGGCTGGCGCATCGGCAAGCACTACAACGCGCAAACCAATTTCGACCGCACGCTGTACCAGCTGATGGCCGATAAAAATCCGGCCAAGCTCGACGCCGGCGTCAAAGCGCTGGCGCAGATTGCCGGCGCCGCCCAGATTCCCGCCGACGCGCTCGACAGCGAACGCCAGGTGATCCTGGAAGAATGGCGCGGCAAGCTCGGCGTGCGCGAGCGGATGGACAAGCAACGCCGGGCCATGCTGCGCGAAGGCTCGCTGTATCCGCAGCGGCCCACCATCGGCACCGAAGACAGCATCCGCACGCAACCGGCCGCGTCGCTGCGCAAGTTTTACAGTGACTGGTACCGCCCCGGCAACATGGCGCTGATCATCGTTGGCGACGTCGATGCTGCTGCGCTCAAGCCGCGCATCGCTGCCGCGTTCGGTGGCCTGAAGCCGGCCGCGCTGCCCGCGCGCAACCCGGCCGATCCGCGCCTGGCCGACCAGCTGCGCATCACCCGGCTGCAGGATTCGGAAAGCGGCACCAGCCAGGTGGGCTGGGTCACCCGCTTCGCGGTGGACAAGCGCCAGGACGATGAAGGCCTGCGCGCCCGGCTGGTCGACCGCATTGCCGAGCGCAGCCTGAAGGCGCTGGTGCGCGAAGCGGCCGCAGGCTTGCCGGCTGGCGTCACTTCGCTCACGAGCAGCAAGGGAGAATTGGGCGAGGCCACGGCGTCGCTCGGCTTTTCATCAAGCGTGGCCGTGGGTTCGCACGAGGCCGGCATGCAGCAGATTTTTCTGGTGCGCGAACGGGTACGGCGCGACGGCGTGCGCGAAGCGGCCGTGCTGGCCGAAATTGCGGAAATTCGTCGCCTGAACGACAAGGGCCCGGCGCAACAGGCCGCGCGCGACTTCAACGGCTGGAGCCAGATGGTGGGCGAGGCCGTGCAGGCAGAGCGCGTGCTGCAGGATCCGCAACAAAAACAGGCGCAGATACGCCGCATCGTCGACAGCATCACCGGGGCAGAAGTGAATGTCCGCGTGCGCCAGTGGATCGACGCCCCGGACCGCGCATTGTTCATGCTGGCGCCGGGCTTGAGTCCGCTCACTTTGCCCACCGTGGCGCAAGTGACTGCCGCCCAGCAAGCACTGACAAAGCAGCCGCTGCCGGCCCTGGCAAAACCCAGGCAGGAGCAAGTGGCCGAGGCGGCGACCATGCCCGAGTTCGATTCCAGCGGCGCCATCGTGCGCCAGGACGACCTCGGCATCGGCGTGCAGCGCTGGACCCTGGCAAACGGCGACGTGCTGGTGTGGCGTCACGTGCCCGAAGATACGGTAATGCGCATGGTGGCGCAGTCCGGCGCCGGCTACCGCCTGCCCGGTGCGCCGGCATGGCAATGGCAACTGGCCGCACAACTGGGGCAGGGCGCCGACCTCGACGGCCAGTCCGATGGCGAATTGAATCGCTGGGCGGCCGCGCACCAGGTCAAGCTGTCGCAGCAGCAGACCGAAACCCACCTCAACTATGCGGCGCAAGTGCCGGCGGCGCAGCTGGGCGATTTGCTGCAACTGTACGCGGCGCGGCAGATGCACAGCGACCTGACGTCGACCGCGTTGAGCGACGCGCGCGAGCAGCTGGCGCGCCAGACCGCGCGCCGCCCCAACAGTGCCGGCGACAATGCCGCGCGCGCAATGAGCAAGCTGCGCTTCGGCGAACTGCCGCAGGACGCGTTCCCGGACGCCGCCGCACTGGACCAACTGGCTACCCCGGGCGGCTTGCAGACGGTGCGCCAGCAATGGCAGCAACTGAGCGCGCAGCCGGTCACGTACTTCGTCAGCGGCCCGGAGCAACCGGCAGCGGTGCGGACGCTGGTGGAACGGCACCTGGCAGGCATTCCGCGCGCCACTGCTGCGTTGCCGCCGGCGCCGGCGCTGGAGCAGCGCAGCGGCTATCACGAGCGCCGGCTGGAAATCGGCATCGAGCCGCAAGGCAGCGTGCGCGTGCAGGGCAGCCAGGCGCTGACCTGGTCGCCGGAGCGGGCGATGCGCACGGCCATCGTTTCGCGCCTGGTGTACCGCCAGCTGCGCCACGAGCTGCGCGAAAAGGAAGCGGGCATTTACCGCCTGACTTACAAGCTGACCCTGGACCAGCAAAACCGGCTGGTCAGCGAACTGTCGTTCACGGCCGCGCCGGAACGGCTCGACAGCCTGTGGGCGTCCGCCCGCAAGGTGCTCGATACGGCGCCGATGCAGCTCGACAGTACGATGCTGGAAGAGGAAATCCGCCAGATGCGCAGCGACGAATCGAAACGCAAGCTCGACCACACCGCCCAATTCAACCGCCTGCAACTGAGCTACAACCAGTACGGCGACGCCCGCTATCTGAAGGACAGCCAGCAGTTGGCCGCCGGCCTGTCCGCCGAGAGCGTACGGGCATTGGCCAGCGAGTTCCGGCTGGGGCAGGAATTGGTGGTGGTGAAGGTGTTGCCGAAGCCGGTGCAGGCAGCGCGCTAACCGGCTACGCTGGCCGGTTGCCGTTCGATATCGAACGACAGCGTATCGTCTGCGGTCTACAATGGGGGGATGGATTCCTCATTGGAGGCTGCGATGACGATTATGAAAGAGGTTGCAGGGGGGCAGGTGAAGCTGATGACGCTGACCGTTACCGCCCGTGGGCAGCTCACTTTGAAAAAAGAGGTATTGCAGCATCTAGGTATCAGGCCAGGAGACGAGATTGATCTCGACTTGTTACCGGATGCCAGCGGACTCATCAAAGCGACACGGTCACGTGCGGATATTGGCGGATTTGTCGGCTTGCTTGCGGGGCGCTCCCGGAAGGTTGCCACCGTCGAAGAAATTACCGAGGCATCTGCAACGGCTTGGGCGGGGGATCACCGGTGAAGGCGACAGCAGATACGAATGTTCTCGTGCGTGCGTTGGTACAAGATCACCCTGAGCAGGCGCATCGAGCGGCGAACGTTTTACTGGACGCCGGCTTGATTGCGGTGACGTTGCCCACCCTATGCGAGTTGACTTGGGTTTTACGCAAGGTTTATGGCTTCAGTACTTCAGACATAACACAAGCAATAGTAGCCCTGATTGCCGCAGAAAACGTGGAGTTGAATCGGCTTGCTGCAGAAGCGGGGTTGGCTACACTGGAGGCAGGTGGAGATTTCGCTGATGGCGTGATTGCCTTTGAAGGAAGGCAGCTTGGTGGCGATATTTTTGTTTCCTTTGACAAGCGAGCGGTCAAATTGCTTAAGGAACAAGGCTACTTAGCGATGGAGCTTTGAGTCGATGCGTTGATCGCAGCCAGCCAAGGCTGCAGTTTTAAAATCGCCTCTTCCTTGGCCTTGGCCTCCACCTCGATAAACGGCGCCTGCACATAGCAGGCGGGCATCACGTCGATCAGGTCGGCGTGCTGGCGGTCACCGAACGCGGTGCGGCCGTTGGAAATGTGGACCAGTTGCTGCGCCGGATCGGGCCAGGTGGCGCGCGCCTTGGCCAGCATTTCGGCCACGCTTGGATGGTCGTAGCTGTTGAGCTTTTCGTGGACGACGTGGTGGTGGGCGTCGAACACCATCGGTACGCCACTGCGCGTGCAGATATCGCAGATCTCGGCGGCGCTGTATGAATACTCGTCGTTCTCCAGCCCCAGCCGCGAACGGATCGCTTCGGGCAGCGTGGCGATCCGTTCGACCAGCGCATCGGCGCGGTCCGATTTGCCGCCGTGAATTTCCAACAAGGCCCACGGCGAGCGGGGCTGCTGCAACAGATCCATGATGTCCGCATGTATTTGCAGGATTTTGATACTGTTGACCACCACCTCGGGCGAGTCGGAGCTGAGCACCACGAACTGGTCCGGGTGCATTACCAGGCGGATCTTGCGTTCGATCGCGCGCTGGCCGGTGCGGGCCAGCGCTGCGGCAAACGGCGCCAGCGCCGCGCGGCCGATGTCCTCATCAAAAAATGGAAAGATCGACGAGACGATGCGGTACAGCGACAACCCTTGCTGCTCGCAAAAGCGCAGGGCGCCGTCGAGGGTCTGGATGTTGGAGCGGTAAATGTCGTCAAGTAGCGTGCGCTGGCTCTCGGGCGACAGCTCCAGCAGCCGCTTGCGGGTGACAGTGCGGTAACGTACATCCTTCGAGACAGTGATGCAGACGAGCCCGAGGTTTGGACGCATGGGGTTCCTTGACGTGTAGCGTGAATGTGGGTGACTGTGTGTAAAGTCTAGCAGGCGCGAATTCACCGCCGCGCCCGATTGCTTCTGCGGTACGCGCCCGGTGGCAAAATCGTGGTCCAATCCCATTTTGCGTTGAACGGGAGCGGTCATGACACACACATTGAAAGCAGGCGACAAGGTGCAGTGGGAATCGTCGCAGGGCACGGTGCACGGCACCGTCAAGAAGAAGCTGACCTCGCCCACGGACATCAAGGGCCATCACGTGGCGGCGTCAAGCGAGCATCCCGAGTACCTGGTGGTGAGCGACAAGACCGGCGCCGAGGCGGCGCACAAGGCGCAGGCATTGAAGAAGGTGTGAGCCTGGGGCCGGGCAGGCGGGTCGTCAGTGGCTCTCCGGTGCGAAGCGGCGCGATGGCTCGAGCACCACGCGTTCGACCAGTGCCTCAAGCGCCTTGCTGTGATACAGGTCCAGGCACTTCAAGACGTCGAACCGCACTCCCTGCACCTCCGATTCCACCAGCGGGTTACGGTAGTCGCGTGCGAGATAGGCGTCCACCAGCGCCTTGACCGCAGCCGGGCTGTCGTCCAGATCGTAATAAATCCAGCGCGCAGCGCGCTGGCGCTGCTGCCCGCATCGACGGCGGCACCTGCATCGTGGCGGTACGCTTGCGCGATGCAGGTGGCCAGCACCATGTCCTTGTAGTTCTGGGCGTGGGTGCGCGCAGGCGCTTGCGGCTGCGCGGCGATGGTTGTTATCGGCAGCAAAGCAACTGTGAACCACCAGCCGCGCAGGGAAATCCACGTCATCGCAAGCTCCAGAAGTTGGCACGGTCGGTGCGGTAAGTTGCGCCCGGCACGTAAGACTATCGAACGCCTATCGTCCTCACTGCTTGACGTTCGCGCTGTCCACTATGCTGATGATTGTATTTTGAAATTTTTCCGACTCGTCCTTATGTATTTGATGCCCGGAATGGTCGAACAAAAATAATGCCTTCCGTGGCGCGTCGAGCTGTTCAAAGTATGCGGTGGTGATGGCGGTGGCGGTCTGGATGTCGTTTTTGCCGACGAAGAAATAGACCGGACATCGCACTATGGGCAAGGTTGCGCGCAGATCGATCCCCATGACGTCGTTCCACACCGGCGACCAGGTTTTTGACCACTGTACGAAATGGTCCTTGAATTCAGGACTCAGCGCGAACTCCTTGCCTTCCTTATAGAACAGCCATTTGCGCAGGTAGTACAGGTGCTCGTCATTATTGAACGGGATGTTCACCTCGCCCAGTTCCTTGCTGGCGACGGCATTGTCCTTGAAGTGGAGTTTTAGTGTTTGCAGCAATTCTTGTTCACTGGCCAGCTGACTGACGACGGGGTTGACCGCGAAGTAAGCATGCAGCACTTCAGGATGGTGTTTGACCATCTCGAAACCCAGCACATTGCCCCAGGAGCTACCCAACAGATAGATCTTGTCCTGCCGTAGTTCTTTCCTGACGAATTCGATCACCAGGCGCGTGTCCTCGACCATCTGCGCCACCGTGGGCTGCTGCGGTGACGCATTCAATGCCAAGGTCTTGCCGGCATCGCGCTGATCCCACTGCACGAGCGTAAACCGGTTTTTCAGGATGTTAGTAAATGATGCGGCGTTGTTCATCATGGAGCTGCCCGGGCCGCCCGATAAAAACAGCAGGACCGGCTTGCGCTTGTCGTCGGTCCTGATGTCGATGGCTTGCTGGATGCCGCCAATTTCCGGCGTCAGGAGCACGTTCAATTCCCTGGTGTTCTGCGCCATGCAGCATGCGCTTACCAGGGCCAGCAACATCACCAGCAAGGATTTTTTTATCACGGGGAGGGCCTCTCATCGTCGATGTACAGATTTCCGGCCGGCTGTAATGAGGAAACGGTCCCAATACTCCGGTGCTGCGTAAAAAGAAAGATTTTTGAATATATCAGCAAAGCGGTGGCGGTGAAGGGAAACTGCGTTACCGATGGCTGGGTAGGCTTAGGGTGCTACACTGCGCCCTTACATTTCAAAGCTACCGTCATGACCAACAAAAAACAGCCTCCCGCCAAGCCGCCAGCCGAGGCCTCCACCGGTCGGGCGGCAAATCCCTTCCTGAACATCGAGTTTTACAACCGCATGCGCGACTATACGGAACGCGATGCCGCGTTTTCGAAAGAGTTGACCGCCATCGGCGAGAGCGGCGCGGGCAAGCAAAGCACCGACATCCGCACGGCGCCATCGCTGCAATTGTTGCGGGCCGTCGTCAAGAAAGGATTATCGCTGGAGGCCATGCTGGGACGGATCGCGCAGGGGGTGGAACGGGGCCTGTGGGAGCCGTGGCTGAGCGTTTTCGGCATCGAGATCCGTGGCATCAACTACACCAAGGATGAGCCGCGCAACGCCCGCCTGGCGCTCGACATGAGCTTGGCGTGCAAGGTCAATTCCGTATTCGCCAACGCCGGCGTGACCAACTGGCGCAGCGTGGTGGCGGAAGACTGCGCGCAGATCAAGATCGAAAAACCGACCGTCAAATCGGGCGCCAAGGTTTATGCCATCTTTTACCTGGATGTGCCAGAGAAGTAACGCTGCCAGTCGAGCTCCAGACCTCTGGAGCGTTTCAGATCACCGCGCGCCCGGGGCGGTCAAGACAGCGTGACCACAAACGTACAACCCCGGCCCGCGATGCCATCGCCCAACGTCACGCTGCCGCCTAGCCGGGCGGCTGCTTCGCGCACGATGGCCAGCCCGAGGCCGGCGCCAGCAACATTCCGTTCGCCGTTGCCGCTGCCGCGATGAAAGCGTTCGAACACCAGCGCGCGCTGGTCGGCGGCGATCCCCGGTCCGTCATCTGCCACTGTCAGCACCAGTCCCGCAGGCGATGGCTGCAAGGCCACGTGCACCTGGCCGTGATCGGCGACGTAAGCGAGGGCGTTGTTCAGCAGGTTGTGGATGATGGACTGGAACGCCGGTACGTCCAGCGCATGGTGCAGCGCGTCGGGCGCGTCGAGCGACAGGTCGATATGGCGCGCCAGCGCATTCGGCGCCAGCAGTGCCAGTTCATGACGCAGCAATTGCGCCACATCGAGTGCGGCGGTGGGCGGCCCTTGCGGTTGGTCCAGCTGCGCCAGGTCCAGTAACTGGCCGACCAGGTGCGAGGCGCGTGCGATTGCCTGCCGCATGCGCTGTTCGGCATCTGCGCGCTGGTGCGCATCGGTGGCCATGATCAGCACGTGTGCCTGGGCCGACATGACCGCCATGGGCGTGCGCAGTTCGTGCGCGGCATCCTGCACGAACGCGTGTTCGCGCGCCAGCTTGTGGCGCAGGCGGGTCAGCAACTGGTCCAGTGCCCGCGCCAGCGGCTGCAATTCGGCGTGCCTGGGCGGCGTGCCGAGCGCGGCAAGATCGTCGGCGTGGCGCGCCGCGAGCTGGTCCGACAGGGCCCGCAATGGCTGCAGCCCGCGCGTGACGGCAAACCATAACGGCAGCAGCACCAGGGGCAGGGCAATCAGCATGTCGATGGTGAGGCCGCCGCTGAGGGTGCCGATGATCCAGCCGGTAGGCATTTGCGGTGCCGCCACCAGCAGCGACCAGCGCGCAGTACGGCCCTGGTACAGGCGATAGGGGTGACCATTGATGGCGCCAGCATCGATGCGCCCCGGCGCGCCATGCAAGCTGGCGTTGCCCGCCTCGGGTGACCGGAACAGGCGCGTGCCATCGGCCGCCTGCAATTCCACCAGCAGTGCTGCAGGCACGTGACTGCTGCGGTAACTGTGATTGATCAGGGCAGCGGTGGCGGCCACCACGGCGCGCGCTTCGCCCGGCCTATCGATGGGGGCGATCGATGCCAGCAGGTTGTCGCCCAGCGCCTGCAGGTTCTGGTCGAATGCCTGGCGGTCGGTGGCCAGCATTACCTGGCGCGCCATCAGCACCAGCCACACCAGCGCAAACGCCAGCAGCAGCGCGCCCATCATGCGCTTGACCAGCGTGGGCTGCAGCAACGGTTGCAGCAAAGTCGTCATGCGGTGACCAGGTAGCCGATGCCGCGCACGGTGCGGATGCGTTCCGCGCCGATCTTGCGCCGCAAATTCGATACGTGTACTTCCACCGCGCCGAAATCGAGCGCGTCACCGAGCGGCTCCAGGCGCTGCGCCAGCGTGCCCTTGGCGACCACTGCGCCCGGTTCGCGCGCCAGTTCCAGCAGCAAGTGAAATTCACGCGGCGACAGGTCCAGCGTGACACCGTCGAGCCGTACCGCGCGGCTGCGTGGTTCGATCTGCAGCGCGCCCACGGTCCAGACGTCGCTGGCCTGGCGGGCATAGCGACGCAACACGGCGCGCAGGCGCGAGAGCAGCTCGGCGGTTTCGAACGGCTTGATGATGAAATCGTCGGCGCCGCCATCGAGGCCGGCCAGCCGGTCGGTCAGCGCCGAACGGGCCGTGACGATGATGATGGGGACCTTCGCTCCCGCCCGGCGCCAGCGCGTCAGCACTTCGAGGCCGGCGCCGTCGGGCAACGTCAGGTCGAGCAGCACGCAGTCGAATTCCGCCGCATCCTGCGGCAGCGGCAGTTCGGCGACGCGGCGCAGCCACACGCTGCTCACGCCCTCCAGTTGCAGCGCTTGCTGGAGCGAGGAACCCAGGTCGAGGTCGTCTTCTATGATAAGGATATGCATGTCAGGAGTATAACTGTCGCAACCTTGGGCTAAGCCGAAGGTTGTGGTTTTTATAATCGGCCTTCCTCTGGCGTGCCAGATCTACTATCAAGGTGCAATATGACGTGGACAACAGGATGGCGATGGCTGGCGCCGGTAATAGGCGTGGCTGGTGTGGCGCTGGCCGGCGCCATCAGCCAGGCATGGGCGCAGGCACCGGTGGCCGTGGTGGACGTGCCGGGCGAGACGCCGGATCGGGAACAGAAATCGTATCGCGACATGCTGGCCGGGATGGAACTGTTCGAGCAACAGCACGCGCTGGCGCCCGCTGCCAGCCTGCGATTCAAGGTGCTGCCGCGCCGCGATGGCGTCAGCATGGACGGGCTGGTGGTGCAAATCGTGGGCGATCATACGCGCATCGCGGTACCGCTGGCGGCGGACCAGACCTTCGTGTTGCCGGTCGATGCTGCCGCCGCGCGCGACAATGCCGTGGTCCGCTTCAACCGCCAATCCGGCAGCCTGGCCTGGCGCGCCGACATCCGCAGCGCCGGGGTGCCGGCCAACGCGCGCCGGCTCGGTGACCTGCTACTCGAATGCAAGGTGGCGGTAGCCGGCGACTTGCTGGCCTATGTTCACCATCCGATCAATATGCTGGTCGTAAAGCTGCCCGATCCATGCCGCACCTTGCCACTGAATTTATTCTCGTTTGCCGACCGCCCGCTGTTCGGTGCGACGCTGGTGGCGGGCGACCGGCGCAGCATGCTGTCCGCCGCCATGCTGCATGGGCCGGCGTTCGTGCCGCTGGCGGGGCAGGAGGATTGGGTGTTTTTACGCGACCGCGCCTACACGGTAAAGTACAAGGCCCTGTACGATCAGCATTGGCCGGACGACACCCTGCTGCAGTTCGATTACATGGATGACGAATCATGAAGGTCCGCGCCACCGTGCGGGCCCTGGTTTGCGCCTGCTGCTGCGCCGTGACGGGTTGTGCCTCGACCGGCAACGGCGCGGTGACGACATTGACGGCAGAGCGGGCAGCGCAAACCATCGTCATCGGCCGCAGCACCAAGGCCGATATTGGCGCCGCGTTCGGCGCAGCCAGCATCACACCTTATGCCGGCGGCTACGAGGTGTGGTTGTACCAGGTCGGGTATTCGAAAACGATCGACGCCGTGCCGTATGTCAACCTGTTACTGAGCAGCGCGGACAACCGCAAAGAGCTGTCGATACTGTTCGACCGCAACGGCGTGGTCAGGAAATATCGGTTGCTGGATCGGCTGCAGGAGTGGCAGCCGTAGCATGCTGCGACCCGACAGTGCGGACGCTGCTGGATACCTCGGGACGTAAAAAAACCGCAGTCTCCTGGGAAGAATGCGGTTTATTCGACTGCTCAAGACGAGCTGAGCGATGTTCTTGGTGGCCCGGGGCGCAACCAAAATGGCCGCCATTTTTCGAAGACAGGCCGCCGTTACAGGGATTCTGGCGCATGGGTCTGCTGCAAAGCTGCCCCCGAAGTTGCCCTTCGTAGTGAAATTTTCGTTGTGTGGATTCACGGTTTTACTTCTCGAATAAAGGTTTTTAGCGTAGCCATGCACGCAGCGATCTTCAAGCGCACGCAAGTACGGTCCGCGGTCGCGCGGGCAAGTATTGCATCGGGGAGGTGGTCTCGCCGGTGAGAAGCAAGCCATGTTTTCGTTGCACTTAAACTGTCTTGCCCTGCGGGGCCACCCACCCCGGTTGACGCCAGGGGAGGTGGCGAACCACGCTCCTGACGTCAAACGGGGTGGTCAGGCATCGCCCAGGCGCAGCCGGTCGAGGTAATTGGCCCACAGCTGCATCATCGCAACGCGCTCCGGCAGATGGGCGGTGCGGTTATATGCCCGGCCATGCGGATCGCGCACCGCGTGCGCCAGCTGGTGTTCGATCAGGTCGGGACGCACGCCCAGCACCTCGTCGAGAATGGTGCGCGCCATGGCCCGGAAGCCGTGGCCGGTCATGGTGTCGCGGTCGATGCCCATGCGCCGCATGGCCGCCAGGATGGCGTTGTCGCTCATCGGACGCTGGGCGGTGCGGGCACACGGAAACACGTATAGACCGGTGCCGGTCAGCGGGTGCAGCTCGGCCAGGATGGCGATGGCCTGGCGCGCCAGAGGCACGACGTGGGCGGTCCTGGTCTTGCTCACGGTGAAGCGCCACTCGGCGGCAACCAGGTCGATGTCTTCCCATTTCGCCATGCGCAGTTCGCCGGGGCGCACGAACACCAGTGGTGCCAGCCGCATCGCGCATTTGACGACGAAGCTGCCCTCGTAATCGTGCAGGGTGCGCAGCAGCACGGCCACCTGCTTCGGTTCGATCACGGCCGGAAAGTGACGTACCCTGGCCGGCGGAATGGCGCCGCGCAGATCGGCCGTCAGGTCGCGCTGGGCGCGTTGCGTGGCCACGGCATAGCGGAACACCTGGCTGCAGTTTTCTCGCGCCCTGTGCGCCGTTTCGATGGCGCCGCGCTCCTCGATCCGGCGCAGCACCGCGAGCAGCATGGCGGGCGTGATGCGGGCCAGGTGGTGCGCGCCGATCCAGGGAAAGACATCGCGCTCCAGGCGGCGGATGATGCGGGTAGCGTGCGACGCAGCCCAGGTGGGCGAGAACCTGGCGAACCACTCGCGCGCCACCGTCTCGAAGCTGTGCGGATCGCCAGGCTTGCAAAGCGGATTTTTCTCGGCCTGGCGCTGGGCGCTGGGATCGATGCCGCGGTCGAGCAGCCCTTGGGCATCGGCACGCCGCAGCCGCGCGTCCCGCAGCCCGACCTTGGGATACACGCCCAGCGACACGCGTTTTTCCTTGCCGTGGAAGTGGTATTTGAAACGCCACCACTTGCCGCCACCGGGCGCGACCTCGAGATACAGGCCGGCGCTGTCGTACAGCCGGTAGTGTTTTTGTGCAGGCTTGGCCGTGCGAATGATGAGGTCGGTCAGAGCCATGGCAGGCCTCCTTTCGGGGCAACTCTAACCCTGGCAGGGCAACTCGGGCTTGATGTTGCCCTGCCAGGTGCGTGGCTGAAGGCGCACTCTGCTGGATTCTTTGGGACGTAAAAAAACCGCAGTCTCCTATGAAGAATGCGGTTTATTCGACTGCTCAAGACAAGCTGATCGATGTTCTTGGTGGCCCGGGGCGGAATCGAACCACCGACACAAGGATTTTCAATCCTCTGCTCTACCAACTGAGCTACCAGGCCAAGGACCAGAATTATAGCAGGCTTCCATAAAAGCGCAAGCACCAAATTCTGTTGCCGACAAACGCTATAATGGTTGGATGAATAAATCCATGTCCCTGTCCGCCTCCGCCGCCACCACCGCCTCCACGGTAAGCGCCGAGATTTGCATTGTTGGCAATGGTACGATTGCCAAGACCACGGCACTGGGTCTGGCTAACGCCGGGCTCAAGGTTATTCTGCTGGGGCCGCCTGCGCCGCTGGTCGCGCCACCGGCCGAGACCGGCTGGGACGCCCGCGTGTACGCCCTCAATCACACCGCGCACCGGCTGCTGTCGTCGCTCAAGGTGTGGGGCGCGCTCGATGCCGCCCGCGTGACGCCGGTCGACGCGATGATCGTGCAGGGCGATGGCGCCTCTGCCGGGGCGCTGGCGTTCGATGCTTACGGCGCCCACACCGACACGCTGGCGTGGATACTCGAAGAACGCAATCTGAATCAGGCACTCGACGCCGCGCTGCGCTTTGCGCAAAACGTCACCATTGTCGGTGGCCGCGCCACGGCGCTGCTGCGCGGAGACGATCACGCCACCGTCACGCTGGCTGACGGCGGCAGCATCGAAGCGCAACTGGTGGTGGGGGCCGATGGCGCCGAATCGTGGGTGCGCGGCCAGTGCGACATCGGTCTCGATTACCGCAGTTACGGCCAGCGCGGCGTGGTGTCCAATTTTGCTTGCGAAAAGCCGCACCATGGCGCCGCGCACCAGTGGTTCACGGGCGAGCAGGGCATCGTGGCGCTGCTGCCGCTGCCCGGCAACCAGGTGTCGCTCGTGTGGTCGGCGCCCGATGCGCTGGCCGATACCCTGCGCGCCGAGTCGGCGCAGCAGATCGCCGACCGCCTGGCCGTGTACGCATCTGAAAAACTGGGCGCACTTACGCCGTTGCAACCGGAACTGGTGCGCGATTTTCCGCTGCGCCTGATCCGCCCGCACGCAATGACGTCGCCGCGCGTGGCACTCGTCGGCGATGCCGCCCACGTGGTGCATCCGATGGCCGGCCATGGCATGAACCTGGGCTTCGGCGACGTCGCCCAGCTGATTCAAACCCTGGCTGACCGCGAGCCGCAGCGCGGCGTGGGCGACGCCCGTGTGCTGGCGCGCTATGAGCGCGCGCGCAAGGAAGATGTGCTGCTGATGCAGGTCACCACTGACGGCCTGGCGCGCCTCTTCGGCACCGACATCGAGCCGCTGCGCGTGGTGCGCAACCTGGGTCTGAATCTGCTCGATAAAATCCCTGTGCTGAAGCGTCGCCTGATCTCGCACGCCATGGGTAAATAATCCCGTCTGCAATGTAATTACCGGAGAAGTTATGAGAATGAGCAAGTTGGTATTGGTGTTGTTGTCGGCGTTGATGGCGTCGTGCGGGAATGCGCAGGATGCGGCGAAAGCGCCGTCGGAAGAAGCAATCCGCAAGCTGGTGGAGCCGCGCCTTGGTGAGGGCGTGAAGGTCGATTCGGTCAAGGCTACGCCGTACGGCGGCCTGTATGAAATCCGCATGGGTAACGACATCCTGTACACCGACAAAACCGCCACCTATGTGTTCAATGGCCATATCTTCAATATCACCACCGGCACCGACCTGACGCGCGAGCGCATCGACGAGCTGACCAAGGTGAAGTTCTCCGACCTGCCGCTGGACAAGGCGCTGAAAACCGTCAAGGGCGATGGCTCGCGCGTGATCGCGGTGTTCGAAGATCCCAACTGCGGCTACTGCAAGCAGTTCCGCAAAACCACGCTTACCGAAATCGACAACGTCACCGTGTACACCTTCCTGTACAACATCCTGCGCGAAGATTCGTTCACCAAGTCCGCTGGCGTATGGTGCGCCACCGACCGTAACAAGGCGTGGGACGACTGGATGCTGAACGGTAAACTGCCGCCGGCGGCGCCTGCAACGTGCACCACGCCCAACCAGGAAATCGTCGCGCTGGGCCGCAAGATCGGCGTCAGCGGCACCCCCACCATCATCTTTACCGATGGTTCGCGTTTGCCAGGTGCGGTAGACACCAAGACGCTTGAAGCCAAGTTCGCAAAAATAAAATCGTAGTCGCAAGTCCAAAACCAGCAGTACGTCCTCCAGGAGATTTTCATGATCACTTTAAATATCAACGGCAAGGACGTACAAGTCGATGCCGATCCATCGACGCCCATCCTGTGGGCGCTGCGCGATAACCTGAACATGACCGGCACCAAGTTCGGTTGCGGCGCCGCCCTGTGCGGCGCCTGCACCGTGCACCTGGCCGGAGAGCCGGTGCGCTCGTGCGTGATGCCGATATCGGCGGCCGTCGGCCAGAAGATCACCACCATCGAAGCGATGGAGTCCGACAAGATCGGCAAGGCCGTGCAGGACGCCTGGGTAAAACTCGACGTGCCGCAATGCGGCTACTGTCAGAGCGGGCAGATCATGAGCGCCACCGCGCTGTTACGCACCAATAAAAAGCCGAGCGACGCCGACATCGACAACGCCATGAGCGGCAATGTCTGCCGCTGTGGCACCTATCAACGCATCCGCGCCGCCATCAAAGACGCCGCCAGCACCATCGCTTGAGGGGGACGTATGCGTATCGAATGGATCAATAAAGACAACGTGGACGCTGCTCTGGCAGCGGCGCAGGCCCCTGCTGGCGTCTCGCGCCGCGGCTTCATGAAAACCGGCGCCGTGGCCAGCGGCGGCCTGGTGCTGGGCTTTTTCATGCCCGGCGCCGGACGCTTCGCCAACGCCCAGCAACCGCCAGCCAAGGTGTACGAACCGAACGCGTTCCTGCACATCGCGCCCGACAACACGGTGACGGTGCAGGTCAACCGGCTGGAATTCGGCCAGGGCGTGCAGACGTCGATGCCGATGCTGATCGCGGAAGAACTGGACGCCGACTGGTCGAAGGTACATGGCGCGCTGGCGCCGGCCGGCGACCAATATAAGGACCCGGCGTTCGGCATCCAGATCACGGGCGGCTCGGGCAGCATCGCCCACTCGTACATCCAGTACCGCGAAATCGGCGCCAAGGCGCGCGCGATGCTGGTGGCCGCCGCCGCCGAGCAATGGAAGGTGTCCCCCGGCCAGGTAACAGCCGCCAACGGCGTGCTGACCGGCCCCGCCGGCCAGACATCGACGTTCGGCGCCATGGCCGATGCGGCGATGAAGCAGCCGGTGCCCGCCACCGTGCAACTGAAGGACCCGAAAGATTTTAAAATTATCGGCAAACCGGTCAAACGCCTGGACGCCAGGGTCAAGGCCACTGGCCAGCAGCAGTTCGGCATGGACTTCAAGGCGCCCGACAGCAAGGTGGCGCTGGTGGCGCGTCCACCGGTATTCGGCGCCAAGGTGGGCAAGCTCGATGCGAGCAAGGCGAAGGAAATCAAGGGCGTGCTGGCCGTGCTGGAAGTGAAAACCGACCGTGGCGGCAGTGGCGTGGTGGTGGTGGCCGACGGCTACTGGCAGGCCAAGATGGGCCGCGATGCGCTGGTCATCGACTGGGACAGCAGCGCCGTCGAAAAGGTGAGCACCGACGCCCAGTTCAAGCAATTCAAGGAACTGGCGAAAACCCCGGGCGCCTCCGCGCGCAAGGCCGATACGTCGAAACTGGCCGGCGCCGCCAAGAAAATCTCGGCGGTCTACGAATTCCCGTACCTGGCGCACGCGCCGATGGAGCCGCTCAACTGCGTGGTGGACCTGCGCGCGGACGGCTGCACCGTGTGGGCCGGTTCGCAATTCCAGACCGTGGACCAGGGCGCGATTGCCGCCACCGCCGGCCTGAAACCGGAGCAGGTGGTACTGAACACGATGACGGCCGGCGGCGGTTTCGGCCGCCGCGGCGTGCCCACGTCCGACTACCTGGTGGAAGCGGTGAATGTGGCCAAGGTGTGGCGCGCTGCCGGCAAGACCGAACCCGTAAAAGTGATCTGGAGCCGCGAGGACGACATCAAGGGCGGCTACTACCGGCCGTCGCACGTGCACCGCGCCGATATCGGCTTTGATGCCAAGGGCAATATCGTCGCGTGGGACCACGTGATCGTGGGCCAGTCGATTGCGGCCGGCACCATGTTCGAGCCGATGATGATCAAGAACGGCGTGGACTCCACCATGGTGGAAGGCATGGGCGAGCCGTATGACGTGCCGCTCAACCTGAGCGCCCACATTGCCAAGGCCAATGTGCCGGTGCTGTGGTGGCGCTCCGTCGGTTCCACCCACACCGCGTACGTGATGGAGACGCTGATCGACGAAGCGGCGCACGCGGCCAAGATGGATCCGGTGGCGTACCGCAAGAAGATCATTGGCGAAAAAGGCAAGCGCCACATCGCTGCGCTGGACCTTGCCGTGGCCAAGTCGGGCTACGGTAAAAAAGCTTTGCCGAAAGGGCAGGCGTGGGGCGTGGCCGTGCACGAATCGTTCAATACCGTGGTGGCGTACGTGGTGGTGGCGTCCGTGAAGGACGGCACACCGAAGCTGCACTCGGTGACGGCTGGCGTGCATTGCAATACGGCCGTCAATCCGCTGACGATCGAGGCGCAAATCCAGGGCGCAGCGCTGATGGGCCTGGGCATGACGATTGCCGGCGCGGCCATCACGCTCAAGGACGGCGTGGTGGAGCAGCAGAACTTCAGCGATTATTCGGTGGCGCGCATGACCGACATGCCGGCCATTACCGTGCATGTCGTCCCGTCGAACGATGCGCCCACCGGCATGGGCGAACCGGGTCTGCCGCCGCTGGCGCCGGCGTTTGCCAATGCGCTGTTCAAGATCACCGGCAAGCGCCTGCGCAAGCTGCCGTTCGATCTGGCGTCCGCGTAAGCGATGGCGATGACGGGCATCCTGCTGGCGGCCGGACGGGGCAAGCGGTTCGACCCGTCCGGCGTGCAAAACAAGCTGCTGCAGCTGGTCGATGGCGAACCGGTGGTGGCGCGCAGTGCCCGCAACATGCTGGCCGCCGTGCCGCGCGTGCTGGCCGTGGTGCGGCCCGGTGACGACCGCGTGGCGGCGCTTTTGGGCAAGCTCGGTTGTGAAGTGCGCGTCTGTGAAGACGCCGATTTGGGCATGGGCGAATCGCTGGCCACGGCCATCGACTACACGCGCGGCGCCGAGGGCTGGCTGATCGGCCTCGGCGACATGCCGTGGGTGCAGCCCGCAACCATGCGCGCGCTGGCCGCCGCCATCGACGGTGGCGCCAACATCGCCGCACCGATGTACCACGGACGGCGCGGCAACCCGGTAGCGTTCAGCGGTTATCATTTACCCTTGCTGCTGGCGCTGGACGGCGACCAGGGCGCGCGTACTATCGTCAACACCCATCCCGTGTGCGAGGTGGTGGTTGACGATACTGGCGTGGTGCGCGATATCGATACCCAAGCCGACCTTGAATAACCAGGACTGAGATGAAGAAAACCAACAAAACCCCGGGCATCGTCTACACCATCGTGGGCCACGACCTGGCGGCCCACCTGTTCCACCTGACCTTGACGGTAGACGCGCCGGCCGCCATCGGCCAGGTGTTCGCGCTGCCGGCGTGGATACCGGGCAGCTACATGATCCGCGAATTTTCGCGCAACATCGTGCGCATCCGCGCCGAGTCGGACGGTCAGCCGGTCGAACTGACCAAGCTCGATAAACACTCATGGCAGGCCGCGCCGCTGAAAAACCATGCGGCGCCGCTCACGCTGCACTATGAAGTGTATGCGTGGGATCTGTCGGTGCGCGCCGCCCACCTGGACCAGAACCACGCTTTCTTCAACGGCACCAGCGTGTTCCTGCGCGTGCTGGGACAGGAAGACCAGCCGCACGTGGTGGACATCCAGCGCCCGAGCGACGACGCCGCCAAAACCTGGCGCGTGGCCACCTCGCTGCCCGAACTCAAGGCCAAACGCTATGGCTACGGCACGTATATCGCGCCCGACTACGACGCCTTGATCGACCACCCGGTGGAGCAGGGCGACTTCGCGCTGGCCACCTTCAAGGCGCACGGCATCCCGCACGACATCGTCATCACCGGCCGGGTACCGAACCTCGACCTGGCCCGCCTGTGCACCGATCTAAAACGCATCTGCGAAACCCAGATCGCCTTCTTCGAGCCAAAAGCGAAAAAAGCGCCGATGGACCGCTACGTGTTCATGACCATGGCGGTGGGCGACGGCTACGGCGGGCTGGAACACCGCGCGTCCACCGCCTTGATCTGCAACCGCGCCGACCTGCCCACCACGGCGGCCGTCAACAAGGACATCGGCGACGGCTACCTGCAATACCTGGGCCTGTGCAGCCACGAGTATTTCCACACCTGGAACGTCAAGCGCATCAAGCCGGCTGCGTTTGCGCCGTACAACCTGCAAGTGGAAAATTACTCGCCGCTGCTGTGGTTGTTCGAAGGCTTTACCAGTTACTACGACGACCTGATGCTGGTGCGTTCGGGCCTGATTGCCGAGCCGACCTATTTCAAGTTGCTGGGTAAAACCATAGCCAGCGTGCTGCGCGGCAGCGGCCGCACCAAGCAAAGCGTGGCCGAGTCGAGCTTCGACGCTTGGGGCAAGTACTACCGCCAGGACGAGAATGCGCCGAACGCCATCATCAGCTATTACACCAAGGGTTCGCTGATCGCGCTGGCGCTCGACCTGAGCATCCGTGCCAAGACCGGCGGCAAGAAGTCGCTCGACGACGTGATGCGCGCCTTGTGGCAACGCTATGGCCGCGACTTTTACCAGGGCGGCGAAGGTGGCGGTCGCGGCGTCACGCCGAATGAAGTGGAAGCGTTGTTCGACGAAATCAGCGGCGGGCGCTTCAAGCCGTTCTTCGACAAATACATCCGCGGCACCGACGATGTACCGCTGGCCAAGCTGCTGGCGCCATTCGGCGTCAAGTACGCGGACGAGCGCAAGTCGGCCAAGCCGAGCCTGGACGCCAACCTGGGCCGCGACGGCAACGACTGCAAATTGGCGGCCGTGCACGAAAATGGCGCCGCCCACCGGGCCGGCTTGTCGGCTGGCGATCTGCTGGTGGCGGTCGATGGCTTGCGCGTGACAACCACCAATCTCGACACGCTGCTGGCGCGGTACAAGGTTGGCGCCACGGTCGAGATCCATGCGTTCCGCCGCGACGAGCTGATGACGTTCAGCGTGGTGCTGCAAGGCGACCGCGTTCCGGGCATCACGCTGTCGCTCGACCCGGTGGCCAAGAAATCGACAGGGCCGTTACGCCCAAGCGCTGCACGCTAATCGCCTGTAACCGGCACGAACTGGCCAAGTTCAGCTGGCCGGGGTCAGACCCTACGGTTGAGTTGGCCGGGGTCAGACCCCAAGGTTGAGCTGGCCGGGGTCAGACCCTACGGTTGAGCTGGTCGAGCTGGCCGGGGTCAGACCCTACGGTTGAGTTGGCCGGGGTCAGACCCTACGGTTGAGCTGGTCGGGGTCTGACCCTACGTTAGCGCCCGCTGCGCGGTTCACGGCTGGTTGGGTTGTTTTTCTGTCCAGCTTTGGGTATAGATGCCATACGCCGGCATAAAATCACCCAATCGGTCCCATCAGTTGCCCCTTTAGGCATAAAGATGGTTACCCCGCCGCCGTTCAATGCTGCTATCATGCGAATAATTCTCATTCGCTCGAACGCGCTCATCATGGCCACTGCATCCATTTCCCGACTCAACATCGTCTCGCGGACGCTTGCTGCCGTCCTCGGCGGTTATGCATTTACCTGGGGGCTGATCGCTTTTGGCATGGCCGCCATGGTGGCGGCCGACATGGAATTCCACGACGCCGAGCACCTCACCGCGCTGATCGGCTTCCTGGTGTTCCTTGCCATTTTCCTCACCGCGTTTGGCGCCCGCAATATCACGCGCGTGTGGGCGGTACTGCTGGTTGGCGCTTCGGTCATGGCAGGCGCCGCCACCCTGATCAAGAACCTGATCACTTAAATACGCTGTCATCGACAGCAACTGACGGAGACTTTCATGCTGCAGAATTTCCGCCAATCGATGGCCTGGGTGCATACCTGGTTTGGCCTGGCGCTTGGTTTCGTACTCATCGTGGTGTTTTTCTTTGGCTCGCTGTCGGTGTTCGACCGCGAGATCGACCGCTGGGCGATTCCTGCCTCGCGCTTCGAACCGCAACCGATGCCGTCGTTCGACAAGCTGATGCGCCCGATTTTCGAAGACATGCAGCCGCTGCCGCAGGCGCGGGCGTTTACCGAACCGCTGGTCAACGGCCCGCTGCCTGAGCATTTCGACAAGGTCCGCAGCTGGGGCGCGTACACCACCCACCGCGACCCGGTGCTGACCATGTTTGCCGGTTACGAGGTGCCCAACGCCAAAGACCCGGAAACCACCATCTTTGCCCAGCGCACGGTCGATCCGCGCAACGGCGCAGCGCTGCCCGACGACCGCCTCAAGGTCGGCAGCAGTTTCTTCTATCCGCTGCACTACAGCCTGACGTTCTACTGGAAGGATGTCGGTTACTGGATCGTCGGTTTTGCCGCGCTGATGATGCTCGTTGCCCTGGTCACCGGCGTGGTCATGCACCGCAAGATTTTCCGCGAACTGTTTACGTTCCGTCCCAAAAAGACCACCCAGCGCAGCATGCTCGATCTGCACAACCTCACCGGTGTGGTCGCGCTGCCGTTCCACTTCTTCTTTGCCTTCACCGGTTTGGTGATTTTTGCCGGTATCTACTTCCCGATCGGCCACACCCAGCTCAAAGCGCTGCACGATCAGCACGAAATACACGAGGCGGCGGAAACCGGTCTGCCGCACGATCCTGCCGGCGTTCCTGCCAAGATGGCGTCGGTCGATGCGATGGTGGTCGAAGCGCAGCGCCGCTGGGCCGCCAAGGGCATGGCCGGCGAAGTGGGCTTCTTGCAGGTACAGCACGTGAACGACGCCAATGGCTATGTCAGCATCTACCGCGCCGGCACCGACCGCATTGCGCTGACGGGCGAGGGCATCCACTTCAAGGCGTCCACCGGCGCCGTACTGCGCGAAGATCCGCCGCCCACCGCGGTCGGTCGCATCAACGAGTTCCTCACTGGCCTGCACTTGCAGCACTTCCGCCACTGGCTGCTGCGCTGGATGTATGTAATGGGCGGCCTGCTGGGCTGCGCGTGCATCGCCACCGGCTTCCTGTTCTTTGTCGAGAAACGCAAGCGCCAGCACGCCAAGCAGCACAGCAGCGGCGCGCGCATCGTCGATGCGCTGGGCGTGACCACGCTCACCGGCATGCTGATTGCGGCGCTCGGTATGCTCATCGCCAACCGCCTGCTGCCGGAAGTGATGCCGCAAGGCTGGCCGCTGCGCGGCGACATGGAGCGCTACTGCTTCTGGGCCACCTGGGTGGCGGCGATGGCGCACGCATTCTGGCGCACCGCGCCGGTGGCCGAGGGTCACATGGCGCCAGCCTGGCGCGAGCAGTGCCTGACGGTTGCCGTGCTGGCCGTGGTGGCGCCGGTGCTCAACTGGATTACCACCGGCGACCATCTGCTGCGCACCATCGGCAACGGTTACTGGCCGGTGGCCGGCGCCGATCTGTTCATGCTGACGGGCGCCGTGCTGGCGCTGCTGGCCGCACGCAAGCTGCAACGCCGCGCCGAGAGCAAGGTTACCGTCAACACCCCCGTGATGGAGGCAGGTCATGCCTGATGCATTGATGTTGTTGGTGGCGCTGGTCGTCACCGTACTGGGCATGGGCTGGCTGGCCCTGTCGATGGAAAGTCACTGGGAGCAGGTACGCGGCCGCGCTGCCTGCCCGCCGGCCACCGTGAAATCGCTGCGGGTGCTGGGCGCGGTGGCGTTGTTGACGTCGCTGGTGCTGTGCCTGATGGTCGACTCGGCGTCGATGGCGTCGCTGGTGTGGGTGATGAGCGTGGCCGGCGCGGCCGTGGTCGTGGCGTTCACGCTCACCTGGCGGGCCACTGCGCT